>BCSF01000231.1_pt1 | contig 25086 bp, 25 predicted proteins | sample 1016431 | NCBI WGS metagenome assembly BCSF01 (sample SAMD00045685;SAMD00045686;SAMD00045687;SAMD00045688;SAMD00045689;SAMD00045690;SAMD00045691;SAMD00045692;SAMD00045684;SAMD00045690;SAMD00045691;SAMD00045692;SAMD00045684;SAMD00045685;SAMD00045686;SAMD00045687;SAMD00045688;SAMD00045689, study...
CAGGAGCATTTTCAAATATTAGAATGATAATAAAAGGAGATGGAAATGTAGGGATAGGAACTACAGCTACTCCTCAAAAACTAACCGTAGAAGGAAATATAAGCGGTAGTGGGTGTATACAGATAGGAACAGGACATTCAATATCCGGTACTATGTCTTCTATAGGAGGTGGTATAAATCATACCATTACAGGTAACTGTAGTTTTATTGGAGGAGGATGTGACAACTGTATAACAGGTAACTGTAGTTTTGTAGGAGGTGGTAGATTAAATGACGTACTTAGTACTTGTTCAGTTATAGCTGGTGGTTATGACAACAGCCTTTCAGCAACAGTAACAGCTATAGCCGGAGGTAGAAACAACTGTATAACGTCGACAGGTGCATGTAGTTTTATTGGAGGCGGGTATATTAACAGGGTTCAATGTCTATTTTCTACTATAGGCGGTGGGTGTAGTAACTGTATTCAAGATGCATTTAGTTTCATAGGAGGAGGAATAGATAACTGTACCAATTCCAGCTACTGGCATAACGTTATCGGAGGAGGTAGTACTAACACTATTTCCGGTACATACTCAGGATATAATACAATAGGAGGTGGATGTAATAACTCACTTTCAGGAACTTATTCAAGTTATCAAACTATAGCCGGTGGTATAAGTAACTGTATTACTGCTAACTCAGGATTTATCGGAGGTGGTGGAGCTAACAAGGTATGTGGTAATAATGGTGCTATAGTTGGTGGTAATGCTAATACAATATGTAACGGTGAACAATATGCATTTATCGGTGGTGGACGTAATCATATAGTAGACGGAGACTGTTCAACTATAGCCGGTGGTGCTTACAACTGCATTACGGCTAATGCAGCAATTATAGCAGGCGGTACCAAAAACACAGGCTCAGCAGCATGTAGTTTTATAGGAGGTGGACAATCTAATAGCATAGGAGATTCTTGCTTTAGTATATTAGTTGGAGGATGTGAAAACTGTATTGTAAAAGGAGGAGGAGGGACTACAACTCACAATTTCTTAGGAGGAGGTAAATCAAATACACTTTTTGGTCAAGGTACTAGTGGTGGTGTTCTAGTAGGTGGGTGTAATAACTGTTTATGTATAAACTTTGGTGGTCCTGCAATTTTAGTAGGGGGTCAAACTAATACACAAAAGTCTGTTAGCGGTGTTTTAGTAGGTGGACTAAATAACGTTTCATGTCTTGGTTCTAATACTTTTATAGGTGGAGGAAATAATAATATAACAACTGCTAATTCGGCTACTATAGTAGGAGGTAGCTACAACTCAGCCTCAGCAGGATGTGCCTTTATAGGTGGTGGTTCAAGAAATGACGTTGGTGATGTAAGTAGTGCAATAGTAGGAGGTACCTGCAATTGCATTGATGCTAAGTGTGGCTTTATAGGAGGAGGTTGTTTAAATACTATATGCAATGGAGAAACCTTTGCTACTATCGGTGGAGGTTTCAATAATATAGTAGACGGAGACTGTTCAACTATTGCCGGGGGTAGAGATAACTGTATTACAGCTAACGCAGCAATTATAGCAGGAGGTACTAAAAACACAGGCTCAGGAGCATGTGGGTTTATAGGAGGAGGTTGTTTAAACTCAGATGTAAATAATAGTGTTTATGCTAATATTGTAGGAGGGCAATGCAACGTTATCAATTCAGGTTCTCATAGTAATATAGTAGGGGGTATTAACAACCGTATATGTAGTGCTAAATGTTCTTCTATTTTAGGAGGTAAAGATAACTTTATTAGCGGTTCAGGTAATACCAACTCAGCTTACCATATGATTATTGGTGGGTTACAGAGTTGTATTAAGATGAACGAAAGTTTATCCACTTTAGATACCGGAGGTGTAGTAATAAGCGGGTATAATAACTTAGTTTCTGCCGGTACTGGATTTATTGGTGTAGCTACTAATAGTACTGTATCTGCATACCAAGCTGCTGTTTTATCAGGAGATTCTAACTCTGCTTCTGGGTGTTATGGACTTGTTGGAGGCGGTAGACTTAACTGTGCAGCAGCTGATTGTACTTTTATAGGAGGAGGTTGTAGTAATAATGTAGCAGGAGTATACGGTATCATAGGGGGAGGATACAATCATGAAATTTGCACAGGCGAAGGATGTAGTGCTATATTAGGAGGTTATTGCAATACAATAGACTCAGATTTTAGTTTTATAGGAGGAGGCTGTAGAAATATTATTGCTCAATGTAACTGTAATGTTATAGTAGGTGGACGTGATCATTGTATTACAGGTAGATTATCTTTTATAGGTGGAGGATGTCAAAATGATATAGTTGGTACTACTTATGGACATACAATAGCCGGAGGTATGGGACAGTGTATCTGTACTACTAGTCATGATAATACAATTGGAGGAGGTCAAAACAATAAAATATTATGTAACATTGCTAATTCAACTATTGCCGGTGGAGCAACTAATTTAATTTGTAGAACATCTGGTTTTGATTATGGATCAACTATAGGAGGAGGATCAGCAAACTGTCTTATAACATCAGCATGTTTTAGTACCCTATCAGGAGGGTATCATAATAACTCTACTGCTGCTTTTACATTTTTAGGAGGTGGTTGTAAAAATACAGGTTCAGGAGCTTATAGTACACTAGCAGGCGGTACATTTAATACAGTAGCAGGTGCCTGTGCAACAGTTGGAGGAGGAAAAGATAACTGTATAGGCTCTTCAGGAGGTTCTGCAACAATCGCAGGAGGTTGCTGCAACTGTGCTTTATCTAGTTTTAGTACCGTAGCAGGTGGATGTAATAACCAAGCACCAGGTTTATTCGGTTTTGTAGGAGGAGGAGCAAGTAACAACTCAGGTTACCAAAGCTATGCTACTATAGGAGGAGGTTCATTAAACAGCTTGGTTGGGTTTGCTGCTACCATAGGAGGAGGGTATTGCAACGTTATGACATATTCCGGAGGGGACTACTCCACTATAGCAGGTGGATGTAGAAACTGTATAAATGTTAATGCAGCTACCTGTAGAGGTAATTTTATAGGAGGCGGTGAATTGCACTGTATGATTATGTCTTCATATAGTACTATCGGCGGTGGGTATTCCAATTACTTTTGCGACTCCGATACTCCTAGTTACTGTAATAGAGGATGTTACGGTACAATAGCAGGAGGGCTTGCTAACATTAATAACGGTAGCTGTTATGCATTTATAGGGGGCGGTCAACAAAACTGCATAGATCATTCTCATTCAGGAGGTATAATAGGTGGGCTTACTAACAAGATTATAGACTCTTCTTATAGTTTTATTGGAATTGGGTCTTCTAACTGTATTAATAATACTAGCTATGGTACTATAGTCGGTGGTGCTTCTAACTGTATAACAGGAACCTGTGCTGGAATATTAGGAGGATATTCTAACTGTGTTACACATAATTATTCTTTTGCTATAGGATGTAATCTTACCTCCACAGCAGACTGTTATACATTTATGAATAATGCCTGTGTATCCGGCACAACACGTACTACCACACTTGTAGAAACATCAGCTAAAAAGTACAAAGAATGTATTCTTCCTTTAGAAGATCAAATAGAAAATATTAAAAAACTCGAACCTGTAGAGTTTCAATGGAAAAAAGATAAGACCAAAGATATTGGATTTATAGCTGAGGATGTAAAAGAAGTTTATCCTAATCTTATAGCATATGAAGAGGATGGAGAAATAAACGGTATTCAATATTCTAAACTAACCACAGTTTTAGTTAAAGCACTTCAACAGCAGCAAAAAGAAATTGATAACCTTACTAAAAAGGTAGACACTCTTACTTCTAAATTAGATTCTTTAGAAAAGTAGAAAAATAGAAAAAGTTTTCGTATATTAGTCAAATGAAGGTATGTTTAATTACTAACTACGATAATAGAAGTTATGTTAATGAAAAGTTTATACATGATCAACTTCTTGTTACTTTAAGTATTACCTCTAAAGATTGTTATGACTTCTCTAATACTAACTCAGCTTATTCTATTAATAAGCAGTATGATTTTGCTTTAATTACCTTAGATTACAAAATTACAAGTATAGAAAAGTATGATAAGTTTTTAAGTGAAGTTAAAATACCTAAGATTTTTTTAGTAGAAAGTATAGCAGAAAAACATAAAGAAGTCTGTATGTCTTTTTTAGATTATAGATCTACACTTTTTACTAGTTTACCCACTGTACATCAAAATTTACTTTACAGTAAATATTCTAATGGACTTATTTTTTATAGTGAGCTAGACAAAAGGATGTTTGATGAGTTTTACAATGTAGATAAATCTATAGCTAGAACAGTTATACCTCCTTCGTTAGGAAAGAAAAAAAATATAAAAGTAGATTTTAAAAATTTAAAACCTAATACTAATATACTTTTTAATGGTTGCCCTTCCTTTTCTAACGGAATTACAAACCTAGATCAAGCCTTACAGGGGGTAAATACTTACACAGCTGATATTTACGGAACACACGGTAGAGAAGATCTAGCAAATGAAAATATAGTAAATCATATTACTTCTACAAATAACAATGTAAAATTTTTAGGGAAGTTAAAAGATATAAAAAAATCTTTTTCGATATACCATATCTTTTTCAATGCTACTATATACGATTCTTTTAATTACCTAGCTTTTTTAAGCTTATTAAACGGTACTATACCTATACTAAGCTCTAACACAGGAACATCATCCTACTTTAAATCGTACCCTTTTATTGCTGAACATAACATAGAGTCGTTAAAATACACTTTAGAGTTAATCAATCAAACACCTATAAATTATTTACAGGATATTTTAAAAGATACAGCTAACCATATGTTAGAATTAAACGATAAGACCAGTAAAGAAAAATATTTAAACTTTTTTAATGAACTTTAAATACAATACTTTAGGTTTTGATAAAATATACGTTATAAACCTTAAACGTAGATCTGATAGGAAAGAGCAACTTCTTGCTAAATTTCCTAATATTAATTTTACTTTTATAGAAGCCATAGACGGTGAGGAATTAGATCAGGAGACTCTTATAGCTGAAGGAAAGTTAAATAGATCTTTTTTTGATCCTACCGGTATGGTCACTATGGGAATATTTGCATGTGCTTTGTCACATAAAAAAGCATGGGATCAAGCAATTGAAGATGGAGTTGAGAATGCTTTATTTTTAGAAGATGATGTATATCCTATTGTACCGTTAGTTGAAAAAAATAAATTTACAGCAGACTATCAGAGTATTCTTAATGATATTAAACAATTTGATTGGGATTTAATACACTTAGGTAAAAAAAGAGAATTTCAAGACGGACTAAATGTTAGTGATTATTTAGTTGTACGTAGATATAATTCTAACTATAATGGAGCACATGCTTACTGTGCTAGTAAAGAAATGATTAAAACCTTATCTAATAATTACCTACCTATAGAGTATGCAGCAGATGTGTATTTAGAACAGTTCTATAAATCACATAATATACTTACTTTACGCCAAAGCCTTATAAGACAGATTTCGGACTCTGTTGATCCTCAAAATGCCGATTCTGATACTTACTATAATTCTTATAGAGAAGGAGGAGGAAAAGTTGGTATATCGTTTGACGAAAAAGGAAACGTTTTAAATAGACAGATAGTAAAATACATTAAGCATCCTCAAGACATTTTAGATAACTATACTGAATGTGTTTTAGAAAAACCCAAATTTGGCACTCAGAAATTTAATAAAAAAAGTTTTTTTGGTTTGAGTGATTTACTTAAATACTTATCTAATTTTTTAGATAAAGACTCTCTAATGATAGAGTTATTCAGTCATACAGGAGAAAATACTTTCTTTTTTGGGTGTAGTAGTTTATTTAAAAATATATACTGTATTGATCCTTTAAAAGGAGAAGATAAATTTAATATAGATAATAATTTAGTATGGGAAGATGTTAAAAATGGGTTTTATAATAACACCTATCACTTTAATAATATTAACTTAATAGAAAAGCAACCTTTAAATACAGTTGATTCTTTTAAAGATATTTCATTTCTTTACATTAATAAGAGAACCACTCAGAGTATTAATTCTCTGATCAAAGCATATTTACCTACCTTAAAAAAAGATGGGTATATAGGAGGTGATAAAAGTATAGGATTAACTAAAGCTAAAGTATTTACCGACGGTAGTTGGATAATAAGAAAAGAAGATGTTACAGACTTATAAAGAGCAAGGTTTTATATATTTAAAGAATGTTATAGATAATGAAAAATTCCCTAAGATTTAATCCTAAACAGGAATGGAATATACTAAATAACGGTAATAGGTACTTTTTCGGATTAAACGAAATGTTATTTGATTTATTTCATTTATTGAAAGACAAAAAAAATATTAAAATGCTTGAAATAGGTTCTTATAAAGGAGAATCAACCTTTATGTTTGCCGCTTCAGGTATATTTACTGAAATTCACTGCATTGACCCTCATGAAGGAGTAGAACAAGCTAATAAACTTTTAGGTAACGAATGGGATACCGTAAAAGAAGAGTTTAAAATTAATACTCGTTTTTTTAGTAATATAACTCATTATCAGGATTACAGTTATAATGTAGTAGATAAGTTTGAAGATAAGTATTTTGATTTTATCTATATAGATGCTAGTCATGAATACAGTGATGTAAAACAGGATATAGAGTTATATTTACCTAAAACTAAATTTATAATCGGAGGCCACGACTATCAGCCAGAATGGCCTGGTGTTATTAACGCAGTTAATGAAAAATTCGAAAAACCAGCCAAAATCTTTGCTGATGAAAGTTGGTTAAAACTTGTTTAATAGTTTTTTTTAATCTACCTAATGTATAATTTTCTGATATTTATTAGTAAACAAAAGTAGTATGGCAACTTTACAGTCGATAGATATTACCGGTTCTTTATACCCAGGTTCTGGTTCTAATACTAGTGATGTAGGTTATATGTGGTATGATACTGAATACGATTGTGTAAAATATAGCGGTTGGGAAGGTACTGGTATAGTTGCCAAAGAATTAGGCAATTCTAATGCTACAGAATCAGGTTCTATCCCAGTACCTTTAGGATTATCAGATGCTATATATTCGCAAAATTTAAGTCCATCACCTGCATGGTCTTACAATAACCATACTTTAGAAAGTAACTATAGCGGTAATTCGGTAAGAGTAGTATGGGAATATAATAACGGACCTTCTTATAGAGGTGATTTTCAATTAGATGATTTTACTTTATTCGGTACTAGTTATGATCCTCAAAGCGGTGTGTCTACTGGCTGGCAAACATCTAGAACTAATACAACTTCTTACACCTCTGTTACCTGGTATGCGTTAACTAACGGTACCAGCACAAATCGATGGAATAGAGATCCATCAGGAACAGGTTCATCCGGTACCGGGCTAACATCTGGGAATACAGGCACTTATTATTATTATGCCGAAACTTCAGGTACTTCCGGTCAAAAGTATTGGCTTAGAAGTCCTGAAATTACTATTTCAAGTAATTTTGATATAAAGTATTATAAAGCTCATTTAGGTTCAAATGTAGGAGATTATAAAGTATATGTTGATGTAATATCTTAAATTATGGCACAGTTACAAGCAACTACAATACACGCTTCAGGTTCAGTAAGATTAGGACGAACACCTGATACTTCTCATACCGGGTTAATGTGGTACGATAGTGGAAGCGCAAAATTACATTTTACTAAATGTATTTTAGTTCCAGGCACACCTGGCACTCCTGGAGGAAGCGGTACTTGGTCTAGTGCGGGGAGTGTACCTGTTGGTCGTTATAATTTAGCAGGAGCAGGTGTTCAAAACGCAGGGTTAGTAACAGGAGGTAGACAGTACCCAACAACCCCATGGGATCTAAGCTGTACTGATGAATATAACGGTACAAGCTATTCAGCTGGAGGAGCATTAAATAGAGCCAGGAATGGATTAGCAGGAACAGGAACACAGAATTCTGCATTAGTCTTTGGGGGTTCACCTAATGGGACATGCACTGAAGAGTATAATGGAAGTACTTGGAGTTTTGGAGGAACAGTACCTCGGACTACTGTAGGTAAACCCGGTCTCGCAGGAACTCAAAACGCAGCAGTAGGTTTTGCAGGTACAACAAACGCAGGCGGTACCTCTACTGATGAATACAACGGCACTTCTTGGACTTCTGCCAACGCTATGTCCGGTTATAATAAGTGGTATGTAGGTTATGCAGGAACATCTCAGAATGCCGCTTTATCTTTTGGAGGGAGTATTTGCGGGAATATAGCACCTTATTATACGTGTCAGACAGAAGAGTATAACGGTACTACTTGGTCATCAGGAGGTAATATGAATGTACTAAGGAGCGGGATGGGAGGATCAGGAGAGGTGAACTCAGCTTTAGCTTTTGGAGGATTTTATCCCGGGAACCAAACTAACTCTCAAAGATCTAGTGAAACTTATAACGGTACCTCTTGGGCTAATACCTCAAATTTACCTGCTACTAGACGTTGTATAGATGGGTTCGGTACTCAAAATGCTGCTGTAGCTTCCGGCGGTAAGTCTTGGCCGTCTAATATTAATGCTAGTAGCACTTACGAATATAACGCAGGACCTGCAACACCAGGCACGCCAGATTCATATATAATGGGATCAGGATCAATATCTATATAATATGGCACAGTTACAGACAACTTTTATTACCGGTTCATTAAGGATTCCACTTAACCCTCCATCAGCTTCTACTGCTCCTGGAGATAGTTATATGTGGTTCGATACCGGTAGTAACCAAGTAGTAATTTCTAAACTAGAGTTTGGCGGAGGACAACCAGCAGGTGGAGGCGCTGCAGTATTTACAACCGGTGGAGGAATGAATAATGCTAGAAGATCTTTAGCTACAGCAGGTAATTCAACATCAGCAGTAGCTTTTGGTGGTCAAACTCCAAGTGGTATTGGAAGAGCTTGTACTGAAGAGTATAACGGTAGTTCCTGGTCTAATGCAACTAATATGCCATCTGGTAGACAGGATCATGGCGCGTTCGGTACTCAAAACGCCGCTTTAGGTTTTTCAGGGATTTCCTCAGCTAATTCTAGAACATCTACTACTATGGAGTATAACGGGTCAACCTGGGGAACTGGCGGTAGTTATCTCAATACAATGCAATTTTTGCAAGGTACCGGTACACAAAATTCCGGATTGGGAGCAGGAGGTGCTCCTTATACTCAACACTTCCGTACAGGTGAGTATAATGGATCTTCATGGTCTAATGGAGGAAATTTAACTCACTGTAGATGTATGGCCGGTGTTACCGGTACACAAAACGCAGCATTAGCATTCGGTGGGTTAAGCTGTTCTGTTCCTTTGCTTTCTTGTACTGAAGAATATAACGGTACTTCTTGGTCTACAGGAGGAAATATGAACCAGGGTAGGTTTGGACTAGGTGGTGCTGGAACACAAAATGATTCTGTAGCTATGACAGGATATGTATGCTCTCCTTCAAATGCATCAGTTAATAATAGCGAGCTTTACAACGGTGCTACATGGTCCACTTCTACTGCTGTTAATGTAAGAAGATGTAGAGTAGGAAGTGATGGCACTTCAGGTAATGGTATTTTAGTAGGAGGAGCCATAAGAACTCCTTCATGTGTATTTTATTCCTGTACTGAGGAATTTACACAAGGACCAGCAGGCCCTGGAACCCCTAATACATCATCAGTTGTTCACATACATATTTAAAACATAAAAAATGAGATACTTTAGAGCTACAAATACAGGAAAAGGGTTTATAACCCACGAAGAAAACGCAGAGTCCCATATTCAAGGACATATTGCTGATATATATACTACCGATAATGAAGCATGGGCTCGTAGAGTAGGTGCTTTAGAAGTCACAGTTGAGATAGCTCAAGAGCATATCGACGATTTTATTGATGCTGAAGAGTTAGTATACCCAGAGGATTATGAAGATGAATCATTACGCGGTCAGCCTTTAGTATATACTTTGCCGACAGGTTCTATGTAAAAAAGTTGTTTTTTAAAAGAAAAAGTTTTATATTAATAATAAAGAAAAGTTGTAAATGTCTGAAAATAAAGATTTAACAGTAACAGAAGATCTCAAACCTATACTTGAGGTACTTAAACAAGAAGATGCTAAAGCTATAGTTGAACTTAAAGAAGAGTTGACTGATAACTGGCTTAAAAAACAAATATTCCGTACTGAAACTGAAATGAGAATTTCGGTGCTTAATGATGGAAAACACCCAACTGCTGCATCTAAATACTGGCAATCAGTTAGAGAAATGTCTGCTATGTTTGACGCTCTAATGGGTTTATCATTTGACCTTAGACGTAACGAAATCAAAAGATTAAAGCTTGAACGTAAAATGCAAAAAGCGATACAATCTGGAGATGAACTTAAACAAAGAGAAATTCAAATTAGTTTAGATGAAAATCTTTACGGTAAAGCTAGTATGGAACAAGTAGCTCATGATCGGGTACGAGAGTTAAAATTATGGTCCCAGATTAAGTCTGAACTAGACGATGGTTCGTTTGATAGTAAAAATGTTAATACTCATCAGGCTACTTCTTACCGGCATGCTCTAAGAAATAGAGCTGAAGCACTAGGACCAAACGCAGGACCAGCAGAAATTATCAATGCTGTGGGTCCATTAAAAACCGTAGAAAGATTACAAACAGAATCTGGTAATCTTTTAGATTTTAAGCAAGCTAAATTAGCATTAGAGCAAAAAAACAAAGAAGATATATAATTTATGTTTCTTTATAGAAAAGAAGGAGCTTTATCTCCTGAGTTATGTAGAGCTTTTATAGAGACTTTTGAAGCCTCTGATGATAAAAAACCAGGTGTAGTTTTTGGACCTAACGGTGAAAGCTCAGATTCTGGTAAAAAATCAACAGATATTTCATTTCATCCTGGATACCTCAAAGATAAAACCTGGGCTCCTCTTTTACAGACATTAGTTGATATATTAGAAAAAAATAAATTTGATTACATTGAAAGACATCGAACCGCTATGGAAAAAATGGATCCTTTCGATTTAGATTTTTCTTTTAATCTGCAGAGATATCTTCCTGGTGAAGGTTTTTCTTCCTGGCATTGTGAAAGAGCCGGTATTAAACACTCTAAAAGATTGCTAGTGTGGATGGTATACTTAAATGATGTAACTGATAGAGGAGAAACAGAGTTTTTATATCAACACCATTTTGAAGAGCCAAAACAAGGAAAGTTAGTTATATGGCCTGCCGATTGGTTATATATGCATAGAGGAGTTATATCTCCAACTCAAACTAAATATATACTAACAGGATGGTTTACACATATTAATAGAAGAGATGAAGAATAGTTTTCCATTAATACCGTACAATCAGTTTACTCCACAGTCTAATTGGAATAGTTTTTACTATTGGAAGAACGTTTTTGATGACAAAATGATCAAAGACTTAACCGATATGGTATATGCTAATTATAAATTTGAAAAAGAAAAAACAGGAACTGAAGAATTAGGAAATGTAACCGATTCATATAGAACTAATAATAGAGATATTGCTTATATTAACCCTCAACCTCATTCTAAATGGTTGTATGATTTACTATTTCCACTTGCTTTAGAAGCAAACGAAAAAGCGTTTCATTTTGACATAGATATAGTAACTGACTCTATACATTATGTTATATACCCAGAAGACGGAGGTCATTTAGATTGGCATATGGATGTAGGTGCTCATGGGGTTAATAAGCGTAAACTTGCTATGACTGTTCAATTATCCGACTCATCTGATTATGAAGGAGGAGACTTTCAGATATGGATGGGCGGTGAAGACTATTTAACAGTTCCTAGAGAAAAAGGAGACGTTATAGTATTTCCTTCATTCTGTATGCATAGAGTAACTCCTATCACAAGAGGAGAGAGAAGATGTTTGGTATTTTGGACCGGAGGACGTCCTTTCAGATAAAAAGTATGAAATTTAAAGTTTTTGAAAAGTTACTTTGGAGTATACCTTTATGGGAATGTCCGGTAGTGGGTATAGATAATAAGTCTATTAAAGAATACTGCCTTAAAGTAAGAGAACAAAAACCAGGAGTAAACATTTCTAATAGAGGAGGATGGCATAGTAAAGAGTTAATATTACCGATACCAGAATCTTTACAAAAATTATTTGACGATCTTACGTTATTTGTTAATGACATTCCTAAAAGACATACGGGTATATCTGATTTACAATTAGGTAACTGGTGGATTAACATTAACGGTAAACACGATTATAATACCGAACACGATCATCAAAACAGTATACTATCAGGTACTTACTATGTATCCGTACCAGATAATAATATGGGAAATTTAGTTTTACATCGAGGAGATAATGCTGAATTTTTTATGACATCAAAAATTAGAAGAGAAGAAACTTTAGCTAATACAACAGCTGTCGTATGTAAAGCAGAAGAGTCTAAATTTTTTCTTTTTCCTTCGTGGATTAAACATTCAGTAGAAAGAAATGAGAGTGATAAAGAAAGAATATCAATTGCTTTTAATTTTATTCAAAATAATTAACAAGTTATGGAAGACAATAAAATAGATTTTAATGTATTAGAGCTTTTCCCTACTCCGGTAATGGCTATAAATTTACCGGATAAATTTGGACATATAGCTAAATGGTTTACAGAACAGCAAATGTTAACTGAAGTTGACGAAAAAAGAGTAGATCATACTAACTATGGAGACAGATCAGTCAATTCGTATTTATTGGATGAACCTGAATGTAGTGATTTAAAAAGTCTTATTTTAGCATTAGTTCAAGAATACGGTAATATGTTAGGGTATGATTACGAAGGATATAGATTTGGTCAATCATGGCTTTCTTACAAACACCCAGGCCAACATCATACACAGCATACCCACCCTAACAGTCTAATCTCAGGAGTACTTTATTTTGGTCAATCAGAACAAAAAACACCAGCTATTAGATTTCATAAAACTTACGGAGGTCATCAAGTATCTTACCTTATGCCTAAACAAGTTATGAATAAAAAAGATTTAAAGTATGCATGGAATCATTTTGATATAGATTTTTCTCCTGGATTACTTCTATTATTTCCTTCTTATCTAAGTCACTCTGTTCCTTTAAATAAAACTGAAACCGTAAGATGTAGTTTAGCTTTTAACAGCGTACCTAAGGTAGGGTTTGGGGATGAAGGAGAATTGACTGAATTAAAATTTTAAAACTATTTATTTAAAACATAAACAATGAATCACAATTGGAAAATATACGATCTTAAAAGAACTACCGCAGACGGTGTTGTTAAATTAGTTACTTATGCATGTGAATCTGAACATAGCGGTTCAGGTACTTGAAACATTGGAGAATTAACCGTTACCGGTTCAGCTTCTGATCCAGGTTTTATAGCATATGATTCTCTTACTCAAGCAAACGTACTAGCATGGGTAACAAGCTCTGTAGATACATCTTCTTTTGAATCAGAAAATTCTGCATCAATTGCTTCTACCATAGTAGCACAAGCAGCTATTACAGAATCTAACGGTACTCCCTGGTAATAGTTGTTTAGTATAAAAGGTTTTCTTATATTAGTTATATGAATATATTCTTTCAAATAGACGGCGGTCTAGGTAAATCCATTATGGGTACCGCTATAGTAAAAGCAATTAAAAAGAAATACAAAAAAGCAAATCTATACGTTGTATCTGCATACCCTGATGTATTTCTCAATAACCCAGACGTTAAACAGACTTTTCGTTCAGATGAAATAAATGGTGTTTACCTTAAATATATAAAAGGTAAAGAAGCTAAAGTATTTTCCGGAGAACCTTATCGTGAATCAGATTTTATATTAGAAGAGAAACATCTATTTGAAGTATGGTGTAATATGTTCGGTTTAAAGTATCAAGGAGAAAGCCCGGAACTATTCTTAACTCAGCCGGAAATAGATTATTTTAAACCTTTCTATGAAACTGAAAAACCTATAATGGTTATTCAACCTAATGGAGGACCTCAAAATCAAGGTTTTAATTACTCTTGGACAAGAGATATACCAGCACCTACTGTATTAGATGTTATAAATCATTTCAAAGATAAGTATACTATTGCTCACATTAAAAGACAAGACCAGCAAGTTTACCCGGATACTTTACATGCAATGGACGGTTTTCGTAGTATAGCTATTCTTATCTCTTTATCTCAAAAGAGATTATTTATGGACAGCTTTGGACAGCATCTAGCTGCTGCTATGAATAAACCATCAGTAGTCGCTTGGGTTACTACCAACCCCGGACAGTTTGGATACGGTTTACATACTAATCTTACAAGAAATAAATTTACTAAAAAACCTTTAATAGAACAAGCTGCTTATCAGCCATTTAATTTAGCACAAGACATTTCATCAATTCCTTATAACGACCTCACTGAAGTATTTAATTCAAAAGATATTATTCAGGCTATAGAGGACTTATAATGGAAAAAATATTCTTTCAATCTTCTTTACCTCGAGCAGGTAGCACATTACTTCAAAATATTTTAGGACAAAATCCTGATTTTTATGTAACACCTACTTCTGGTGTTTTAGAACTTTTATTTGCTGCTCGCAAAAACTATACTTCTGATAATGCTTTTCAAGCTCAAGATGCTGAGTTAATGAAGAAAGGATGGCTTAATTTTTGCCGTCATGGGGTTGAGGGATTTTTTAACGGTATTACAGATAAGAAATACGTAATAGATAAATCTAGAGGATGGGGGATTCATTACAGCTTTTTAGACTCATTTTATCCAGATCCTAAAATAGTATGCATGGTTAGAGATTTGAGGTCTATCTATGCTTCTATGGAGAAAAATTTTAGAAAGAATCAAGATAAGGATAGTGGTATAGTAAATTGGGCTGAAATGACAGGTACTACAACATCTAAAAGAGTTGATCATTGGGCTCAAAATCCTCCAATCGGTATCGCCGTAGAAAGATTAAAACAAATAATAGATGAAGGTATAGATAAAAATATTTTATTTATACGATTTGAAGATTTAACTTCTAATCCTCAAACAGAGTTAGATAAAGTATATGATTTTTTTGAAGTAGAGAGATATCAACATGATTTTCAAAATGTAGAACAATTAACTCAAGAAGATGATACGGTACATGGTATCTTTGGAGACCATACAATTCGTAAAGAAGTTAAACCTGTCCCCGAATCATACAATGAATACTTAGGACAACAACTATCTCAAAATATAGTTAATACTTACCCTTGGTTTTACGAATATTTTAAATATTAAAATATGATATATTGGTTTACAGGCCAACCTTGTGCTGGTAAAACAGTCCTTTCAAGGTACCTACAGTCACATTTAAGAATGAAACCATTTCTTATAGATGGAGACGATTTAAGAGATCTTACAAAAAATAAAGATTACTCGATTAAAGGTAGAGTTAATAATGTAAACACAGCCCAAAAAATAGCTCATTATTTACATAATCAAGGTAAAGATGTTATTGTGGCTTTAGTTTCTCCTTATATAGATCAACGAGAAGACTTTAAAAAACTTTTAGGAGATAATATAAAAGAAATATATGTTCACACTTCCGAAAAAAGAGAACGTGATCATTGGAAAGCAACTGCATATATTGCCCCTCAAGAAAATTTTATAGATATTGATACTACAAAAGATACACCTGAAGAATCATTTAAAAAGATATTAGATGAAATATAGTATGTTTATAGGCCGTTGGCAACCCTGGCATGAAGGACATAGATGGTTGATAGACCAGCGTTTAAATGAAGGTAAAAACGTTTGTATAGCAATACGAGATGTTGAAACAGACGAAAATCAACCTTGGTCAGCCACAGAGATAAAATATGACTTAGAAATTAAGTTACAAGATTTAATAGAAGAAGGTAGAATTAAAATTATTAAAATCCCAGATATAGAATCTATTAATTATGGAAGGGGTGTAGGATACGAAGTAATAGAACATGTACCTCCCGAAGATATAGAAGAAATCTCAGCTACTAAAATCAGAGCTAAAATGAGAGAAGATGGCAAGTTATAAACAAACACTAGTAAAGACTCTTATATGGAGAGTAATAGCTACCTTAATTACTATAGGTACCGGGTGGTTCATAAGCGGTAATTGGAAGTTTGGATTAGCTATCGGTAGCTTAGATACTATTATAAAGACAGTTGGGTATTTTGGTTACGAAAGATTTTGGGATAAAAAAGTTGTAAGTAAAAAATAAAATTACTATATTATAATAAATCGATTAAATTTTAAATATGGCCGTTATTAAATTAGCAGATGAAGAGTTGCAATCATTGCAGCAAATTCAAAGTAATAATCAAGCTATCGTTCGAGAATTCGGACAGATTGCTTTAGCAGAACTCGACTTAGATAAACGTAGAGAAAATGCTGAAACGTTTCTAGAAAATCTCCGTAAAGCAGAAGCTGATACAGCTAAAGCGTTAGAAGATAAATACGGTAGAGGAAACATTAATATGGAGACAGGAGAATTTATCTCTGAAGATCCTATCCCAACCGGTGCACCTGATGTATCTTTACCTAAATTGGAAAAAGAAGAGCCGGTTAAAGAAACTAAACCTACCAAAAAAACTTCAAAGAAGTAAATAGTAGTTTTTAGTGTTATAAGTGAGGAGGTTTTCGAGCCTCCTTTCCTATTTATATGTGTCGGTAAACTATTTTTAGACCGAAAAGGTTTTAGAAAAAGAATTGATATTTATATAAGACAGAATATAAACCTTTTATAACATGGCAGAAACTATTATCTCTCCAGGAGTCTTTACAAGAGAAAATGACATCTCTTTTATTCAACCTGCAGCCGTAGAAGCCGGTGCAGCTTTTGTTGGTCCAACAGTAAAAGGACCAGTTGAGATTCCTACCGTAATTACTTCGTACGGTGAGTATGTAAGAAAATTCGGAGAAACTTTTGAATCAGGTTCCACTAAGCAGGAATACCTAACGTCTTTAGCAGTTAAATCATACTTCCAGCAAGGAGGAAATACAGCATTGATTACCCGTGTTGTATCTGGTTCTTCAAATTGGACAGCTGCTTCTAACTCAACAATTTCTAACACTACTGTATCTACAGGAAACGCAACAGCAGTAGGTTCAGGTACTATAGCAGCAGCAGCAGTTGATAATCAAGAATTTTTGATTAAAAACGGTACTGCTGAATACCAATTGATTGCTGCAGATAATCCACTACCTGACGATGTAGCAGATTCAGATGTATATTACTTTACTACAGGTTCTACTGCAACAGGAACAGCAGAGAACTTAAGAGATAAAATTAATGGAATAAGCAACCTTCAGAGCGTTGTATCAGCTTCTACAAATGGTGCAATATTAGAATTAACTGGTTCTTCTGCCGGAACTAGCCTTAACGGTGTACTATTCCAGACTGGTTCAACAGACGGATCAGATCCAGATTTCACTCTTATTACTCTAGCAGGAGGTACAAATTCTACTACTCAAACAACTAATCCATTTACCATTGAAACATTAGGTAAAGGAGAATTGTTTAATACTTCAACAGGTGCATCTGATGCTGGCTCACAAAACAGTGATAGCTCATTAGTATCTGGTTCAGTAGATAACCTAAGATATGAAATCTCTAATGTAAATACTGCTAAAGGTACCTTCTCACTTTCTGTCCGTAGAGGAGATGATAATCTAAAAAGCAAGATTGTATTAGAAACATTTAACAATTTATCTTTAGATCCTAATTCTGATAGCTATATTGCAAGCGTAATAGGAGATCAAGTACTCACAAAAGCTACTGATGCTTCAGGGGTTGTGTATCTACAGACTACAGGATCATACGTAAACAAATCAAATTATATCAGAGTATCGGCAGTAAACACTCCTACTCTTAACTACTTAGGTACAGATGGTCTAACTATCGGTACAGATTCAAGTGGTGTATTATATTCTGCTTCACTTCCAATCGCACAATCTGGTTCATTCCACGGAGCAGTAGGAAGTAATGTTCAAGCAGGAGCAGCTTACTTCGGCAGCATTACAGATGCAGCCACAGATGCTCAAGGATTAGTCGATGCTGACTACACAGATGCTATTACTCTTTTAGAAAATAAAGATGAGTATGCATTCAATATTATTACTGTACCAGGTCTCACTCAGCAAAATAACGGTACTACTATCTCTAAAGTAGTTTCATTAGCAGAAACTCGTGGCGATGCAATTGCAGTAGTAGATCCAGTAGGTTACGGTGATACACTTGCAAATGCAGTATCTGAAGCAGGTGAGATTAATAGCTCATATGCAGCTTCATACTGGCCATGGGTACAAGTAGGATCAGCTACAGGTAAGAATGCTTTCGTACCGCCTTCAGTAGTTATTCCAGGAGTGTATGCATTTACAGATGGTGCTTCAGCTCCATGGTTTGCACCTGCAGGACTAGTAAGAGGAGGTATTCCTAATGTTATCCAAGCAGAAAGAAAACTAACTAAAGCCGATCGTGATACCTTATATGATGGAAATGTAAATCCAATTGCTACATTCCCAGGTCAAGGTATTGCAGCATTCGGTCAGAAAACATTGCAGAAAAAGTCTTCTGCACTAGATCGTATCAACGTTCGTAGACTATTAATTGAACTTAAGAAGTTCTTCGGAGATCAAGCTCGTAACTTAGTATTCGAACAAAATACAATCGCAACTCGTAACAGATTCTTATCAATCGTTAATCCATACTTAGAGTCAGTTGTACAGCAACAAGGTCTTTACTCTTTCCGAGTAGTAATGGACGACACTAACAACACATCAGATGTTATTGATAGAAATCAGCTAGTAGGTCAAGTATTTATTCAGCCAGCTAAAACTGCAGAATTCATCGTACTAGACTTTACAGTAGAGCCAACAGGAGCAACTTTTAATGCATAATTTAATAATAAGATATTTATAATAAACAAATAACATGGCAGTATTAGATTCAAGCGAAATCATGTTCAGAGCCTTCGAGCCCAAGGTTCAAAATAGATTTATAATCAGCATGGCCGATACAGGCATCCAGGGCTTTATGGTGAAGAACGTAAAAGCACCTACTTTCCAGGATAACTCTATTAAACTTGACCACATTAACTCTTATAGAAAGATTCGTGGAAAGAGAGAATGGCAAGATATGGATATGGTGCTTTATGATCCAATTACTCCATCTGGAGCACAAGCAGTAATGGAATGGGCTCGTTTATCTTATGAATCAGTAACAGGACGTGCCGGATATTCAGACTTCTACAAAAAAGATCTTAAGTTACAAGTTTTAGGACCTGTAGGTGATGTAGTATCTGAATGGGTTATCAAAGGAGCATTTATTATAAATGGTGACTTTGGTCAGTTTGACTGGGCTACAGACGAAGTAGTAGACCTTTCACTTACTGTTGCAATGGATTACTGTGTATTGAATTTCTAAAATATTTTTTTTACCCCTACCCTCAATTTCAATTAACCCGGACTTTTCCGGGTTTTTTGTTGGTCGAAAAATAATTTTTTCATATATTTATTATTAGAACAAGTTATAACTAAATAAAATTTATGGAATCCAAATTTTCGTTACCAACTGAGGTTGTGGAACTACCATCAAAAGGTCTTCTATACCCTGAAGACAGTCCTCTTTCCAAAGGTACTATTGAAATGAAGTACATGACTGCCAAGGAAGAGGACATTTTAACCAATCAGAACTTTATACGTAAAGGAGTTGTAATAGATAAACTACTTCAGTCCTTAATAGTCACCGAAGGATTTAACTACAACGATCTACTTATAGGGGATAAAAATGCTATAATGGTAGCAGCACGTATTTTATCGTACGGAAAAGATTACGATATTACATATGCCGGAGAAGAGCATACAGTTGATTTATCTACTTTAGAGAATAAAGATATTGACTATACTCTACTTGAGGATAAGAAAAATGAATTCGCTTTTAAATTGCCACATACTGATAACACAGTTACCTTCAAAGTTTTGACTCACGGTGATGAAAAAAATATAGATAGGGAGATCGAAGGATTAAAAAAGATTAACAAAGATAATGTAGCAGAAGTTACAACTCGACTCAAATATATTATTACATCAGTAAATGGCATTACTGAAAAGAAAGATATCAGAGAGTTTGTAGATAAATATTTACTTGCAAAAGATGCAAGAGCATTACGTGAATACTACAATCAGGTATCGCCTGATGTCGATATGTTGTTAACTGTAGAGAATGATAACGGCGGCCAGGAGGACGTCGATCTGCCGATAACAATTAACTTTTTTTGGCCTGACGCCTGAGTATAAACTTCAAGTATACTCACAGATTCACGAAATAGTATTTAACGGACAGGGTGGTTATACTTGGTCTGAAGTATATAATATGCCCATATGGATTCGTAGATTTACTTTTCAAAAGCTAAAAGAACATTACGATAAAAAATCAGATCAACAAGAGCAATGGAACAAAGCTCAAAAATCACAACAACCTCAAATACTAAGGCCGGGTGTAGGACCTAGCTACTCAACAAAGACCTCTCCTAAATAGGGGTCTTTCCTATTTATATTATATACCTAAGTTTATGGCAGACGAAAATCAACCGATCGGAAAACTTTCTTCTCAAGAATTTGAGAAAATGCGACAAGATGCTATATCTACAGCTGATGCTATAAAGGATATCAGTAAAATTATAGGTGATAATGCTCGTGCAATAAGTAAAGCCACAGGAGATAATGCAGCAAAATTTAAAGATAGTTTTTCTGCATCAAATGCACTTGCTAAAGAACTTTCCAATATATCAGCTGAGGACTTAAAAATAAAACGCAAATCGCAGCAAATTGAAAAGAAAGTTCAAGCAGCGTTAAAAGAACAGATAGGGTTAAGGTCTAAACAGCAAAGTCTTTTAAGACAAGCTGCTGTTGCTACAGGAAGAGAAAAAGAGTTATTACAAGGTATAGCAGAACTTTACGCTGAAGCAGCTAATAATATAGATGCTCAAGTTGATAATACTAAAAAACTTCACACAGAGTTAAAAAGAATTGATAAAACAGTCAAAATCTTTGAGAATATGGAAGATCTTGTTGATGATATTCCAGTATTAAGAAAGTTATTTAGTGATTTCAGAAAAGCAAGTATAGCAGCAAGAGATGCAGGAGGAGGTAAAAAAGGTGTTATTGCAGGTTTAAAGGAATTAAGCGGTGCAGGTTTTAAAGCAGGTCTCGGATTTTTGGTCAAAGGACTTGCAGACGGGCAAACTAGAATAACTGAGTTTTCTAGAAACCTGATGATGGGCCGTGAAGAAGCTCAAAAATTAAATAACGAGTTTGTTGATTTAGCAGCTAACTCAGGTTTTACAACAGATCAACTTGCAGCTTTTCAAAGAAGCTCAGCAGAAATTTTAGGAATCACAGCTGATTTTAACGCAAAAAACGCTAAATCCTTCGCTACTTTAACTGAACGCTTAGGGATGTCTGCAAATGAAGCTATGAATCTTCAATTGATTGCTAGCGGGACTGGTAAGACATTACAAGAACAAAGCAGCGCTATAGTTGGGCAATCAATGGCCTTAGCCGATGCTGCCGGAGTAGCAGTAAACTATCAAGCTGTCTTACAGGATATAGCTAATGCATCTACTGCTACAGCTATTACATCTGAAAAATTCCCTGGGGGTATAGCTAGAGCAGCTTTTGAAGCTAGAAAATTTGGATTAACACTCGCCCAGGTAGAAAATACAGCATCAGGTCTATTAAATTTTGAGGAATCTATAGGTGCTGAATTAGAAGCAGAACTATTAACTGGTAAAGAGTTAAATTTAGAGAGAGCTAGAATGGCTGCATTAACAGGTGATACAGCTACTCTTGCTTCTGAGCTTGCTAAAAATATAGGTACTGCTGAAGAGTTTTCTAATATGAATGTTATTGCTCAAGAAGCTTTAGCAAAGTCTATGGGGATGTCTAGAGAAGAACTAGCTCAAACATTAACAAGACAGGAAGCATTAACAGATTTAACCAAAGAATTTAATGGAATAAAATTAGAGGGTAAGACTTTAGATCAAAAAGTTGCTGAGATTCAAAAAGCAGCTGTTGCAAAAGATGGTACTAAATTAAGTAGAGCTGAAGCATTAGCAAAACTAGGAGAAAAAGAATTAGCTAGACAAGAGAAAAATATGTCCGTGCAAGAAAAGTTTATTAAAGCTATGGACGATTTAGCTAATATTGCTTCTAAGTTTGCTAAAGTTATCGATTTTATCGGAGACGGGTTTACTTTTATTTCTCAAAATGCATCTGCAGTCTTAGGCACAATGGTAGCGTTAGCTGGATTAAGGTATGGCAACATTTTTAGACTAGGCGGTGTATTTACAAAATTTTTAGGAAAAGGAGGTACAAAATCAGCAACTAAATCGGCTAGCGGTATAGTAAAGGATCCTACACTAACCACTGGATTTAGAGATGTTGCTACAGGACAAGCAGTATCAAAAGCTACAGGACAGGCTGCTCTTAAAACAGGAGGTAAATCTATAGGTAAATCTATAGTTAAGAAAATACCTCTTATAGGAGCATTAGCAGGACTAGGCTTTGCAATCAGTAGAGCAGCTTCAGGAGACTTTGTTGGAGCAGCAGGAGAACTTGCCTCTGGAGTAGCTAGTACAATTCCAGGATTAGGAACTGCAGCATCTGTAGCAATAGACGCTGGATTAGCAGCTAGAGATATAAGTAAAGCTACTTCCCGTTCTAACCCAGGAGGTAGTAGTGAAATGAGGGTAAATGACTTTACACTCCGCTCTAACCCTAAAGATACTCTAGTAATGGCCGGTGGTACAAGGTTTGGAGAAGAAACTAATACTTTACTCAAAGAATTAATAGCAGCAGTAAAAGAAGGCGGTGATGTATTCATAGACGGCAATAAAGCCGGTATGGCATTAAACCTTGGTGCATACAGATCAGACTAACAACTATTTATATTAAAACAAACAATTATGGCAATTAAAACAAAATTTTTAAATAATCCATCAATTCATAGTTTGAAAGGTGAAAGACCTGCAACAAGAGAAGGAGCTTTAAATACCTCTCAACTACATGCTCAAGGAGTAGATCCTAACAGAACTATGAAAGCTGGTCATTCAGTACATGATTTGAATGGATTAACTCCTGAAGTAAACTATACCGATAGAATTACTGCAGCTGAAGCTAAAAGCTAATTAATCTTTTATAAATGGCATTAATAGAGTCTCTTGATGACAGTAGAGTCAAAAAACTTAAGTCATTAAAATACGGCGCTAATAAACCACTTGTAACGAAGGATATTAACAAAACTCCTTCCAGACAAGGTATAGGTTTAGAGGCTAGCCGTAGAATTGATGATTTAGAGCGTATGACTAAATTCTTTGCTTCACCTTCCGGGTTGAAGTATTTAGGAAATGAAGCTCTATTGCAACAAGTCGGCCTGAGTGATAGTATTAAAAAAGCTAAAGAAAGCGGTAAGACAACCGGCGGTGCTATCTTACAGCAGCTAGGAAAGACTGCTTTAACTACCGGCAAACTTGTAAGTTCAACTCTTGCTCAAGTACCAGTAAACGGTACAGGTACACATTTTTTTAGAGGTTTTATAGATCAAAATAGTTTTTACCCAAATATTCCTCCAAGAAATTTAGAAATAAAACAAGAAATAGCAAATCCTTTTTTTGGAACTAACAACAAGCTTAACAACGCAAGTCCAGAACAGAGATTAAATTTTGATAATAGTAGCCCTACTGATAATGTCACTATAGATGATTTTAGAAAAAACGGTAATAATAGTTATAGTTTAGATTATACGGATATTAAGATAAAACGAGAAAGCCGTATAAATTTAGGAGACCAAGGTCTACAGAAAACTAAACCTATAACTGGGTATACTCAACCTATAGGAAAGGGATTAGATATAGATGGCATAAATATGCTTCCTCCTATAGAGCTCGAAAAAGGAAGTAGCGACAGAGCAACTTTAGGAACCGGTAAAGGTAGGGACTTAATAAAATTTAGATTTGAAGTAATCACTCCTGAAAAAAGCACTATGCTTTATTTTAGAGCTTTTTTAGATTCGTTTGACGATAGTTATAATGCTGATTGGTCTAAAAATAGTTACTTAGGTAGAGGTGAAGCATTTTATACTTACGGGGGATTCGATAGAAGTATTAACTTAGGGTTTAAGATAGCAGCAGCTACAAGACATGAAATGCAACCTCTATATCAAAAAATGGTGTTTTTAGCTTCATCAACTGCCCCTACTTACAGTGCTAACTTTATGAGAGGTACTTTAGTAAATCTTACAGTTGGAGATTACGTTTACAATATGCCAGGATTTATAGAGCAGATTAATTATACATGGCAAACAGATTACCCTTGGGAGGTAGCAATGTCTAAACCGGAGGGATTAGGTCAAGATGATGATATGCAAGAATTACCGCATGTGTTAGATTGTCAAGTAAACTTTAGACCTATACATCGATTTACTCCTCAAACCGGGTTATACCACTATATAACAAATCCAGGATTTGGCGGTAAACCTAAAACTAACTTATTCTTTGCAGAGGAAGGTCAAAATATTTTAGATGAAACAGGAAATAACACAGGACAGAAAATTAATAAAACAGAACCTGTATCTTCTAAAGTAATAGTAAATGCTGAAAATAAAGAAAAGTATAGATTACAACCACAACAGCAAATTGATGCTTTGAAGAATAAAGCTGCTAAAGAAGCACGAGCAAGAGAAATTGCTCAAGAATCAGAAGCTCAAAAGTTAAGAAATGCAGGTGTAGCTACATCCACTACAAGAGGTGGTTTGGAAAGCGGAATACCAGATTAATATGAACAGATATAAAACCATAGAAAGAACTACAAGTTTAGAAGGTAAAAGGTATATAAAGAATCCTATTTACCCTAAAATACCTGTATCTGAAGACGATATCTATATTAAGACTACCGGAGGAGATCGATACGATACTCTAGCATTACAGTTTTATAGTGATTCTTCTCTATGGTGGATAATAGCTTCTGCTAATAATTCTGAA
>BCSF01000232.1_pt1 | contig 25057 bp, 25 predicted proteins | sample 1016431 | NCBI WGS metagenome assembly BCSF01 (sample SAMD00045685;SAMD00045686;SAMD00045687;SAMD00045688;SAMD00045689;SAMD00045690;SAMD00045691;SAMD00045692;SAMD00045684;SAMD00045690;SAMD00045691;SAMD00045692;SAMD00045684;SAMD00045685;SAMD00045686;SAMD00045687;SAMD00045688;SAMD00045689, study...
GACGCTTAGGTCCATGTTGAAGATAGTCTGCGATAGCATATTGCGCACGTGTAGGGTTGGGTAGATCAAGCTCCGCCCACAGAGCCTGCAGGAAGAGCTTGAAGTCACCTTGTAAAAGGTCTAGTGTGTTCATAGGTTAGTTAAGTACTTTATCCTCTTCCATAGCACGTTTAGCACCAGATCTGCCTCTAATTTGTTGAGGTCCTTGTTTCAGTTGATTGACTACTGATCTACCAAAATCTAATCCAATAGATCCACCGCCAGCAATCAATGAAACTGTTTCACCAGCAGCAGCCATTGGTACACCTACAACTGCCCCAGCACCAGTCAAGCTAAGTCCCATCCCAGCAAGAGAGGTTCTATCACCCCAACCAGCAATTTGGTCAAGAACTTTGTTAACTTGAAGAGTAGGATCGTTTGGATTGGCCGCAATCTCTTTCTCACGCGCTTGAGCAGCAGATTCTACAGTAGCAGCACCTAATGCAGTACCAACAACAGGCAGTACACCAAGAAGATTAGCTTTGAATCTTACTTGACCAAATTCTTGTACAAGTCTTCCAAAATCTCTTTCAAAAACATTGGCAAGATCTTCAACCTTTTCAACGCCTTTAGTGCGTCTAGCTTCAAGAATTTCACCAGAAGATTCAATATCATAATCTCCCCCAAGAATTTCATCAACAGCTTTTTGTGTTGGATCTAGTTCCTCAAAAACTTGCTCATTTCTAAATTGTTGTTGAGCCATCTGCTCCAACATGCCGTAGTCTTCACCTACGCCAAATGCTGCCTCTCTTCCTGTTGTAGCACCTTTAATAGTAGATGTAACGTTAATAGGTAGTTTATCGTGTACTTTTTCGGTGGGGAGATCCATAACAGACTCTGCCCCAAACCTTTGCATAGCCAAACGTTCAGCACCTACAGGTTTTTCCTGTTTAGTATGCCAACTTCTAAACAAACTTTTTAAATTTTTAGGAACATTACCCCATTCAAAACCTGCTTCTCGAATAATGTTTCTTCCAATTTTACGTTCTTTTTGACTTAATTTGCGTAAAGTGTCCCCACCAGTACGTTGAGCATAAAGATGGTGAACAACATCAGATATTAGTTGACGACGGTCGGTAGGATTCCAAGACATAGCGTCAACCATTGTTCTAATTTTAGGGTTTTGTATTTTTTGTTTAGACCCTAAAAGAAGATCTTCAATAGAACGAATTGTTTGGACTAATTCTTTTCCAGTTAAATCTTGAGAACGTGCTAAATCAAATAATTCGTAATAAGCTTCAGGATTAGCAACAATTTCTCCACTAAAACGACCGATACGTTTAGGTTCTGAACTGCTGTATTGTTTTGAAGCTTCATAATCATTGATAAGGTTAATAGCCCATTCTTCTAGCTTGTCACCTTCTGTTAACATTTAAGCAATATGCTCCAATAATACTTTTTCACGGAGCCTATTGACTCCAAATTTTTGCCTCATCCAATCAAGGACGTTGGCACTTCCTTTTTCCTGATTACAACGGGTACAGGCACATACGACATTCGTTGCGACATCCTGCCCACCGCGAGCCCTAGGATGAACATGATCGATAGATAACTGACTAAGGTCATAAGTTTTTCCGCAATAAATACATGTATGGTCAAAGTGTTCCTTAATAGAGCGCCTCCACAGGCGCTTGGCTTCTGGTGAGGTCATAACTATTAAGTTGTAGAGGTAATCGTCAGGAGTTGGAAGTAACGGGGTCATGCTCGGCCTTTACGTGCTCGGTTTTTAGATGCTTTTTCAAGGAATGTTTTACCATTCTTTTTGTGTGATACATCTTTACCGTCACCATTGCCATAGGTTCCCCGTTTTCTGTTTTCTTTGTTTAGTGCAGAACGTTTGCTGATCTGCAGTTTAGATGAGTCGTATTTTTTCTGATACGACTTATAGTTACCGTTAGCGTATTTAGCGCCACTATATTTAGACGTGCGAGCCATTCATCCTCCGTTGTACAAGCTCGGGGTCTACCTGGGGCATAACTGCTGCCAATTTAGACAGAGGATTGCCTTCCATAGCTACACCGCTAATGTCATTTGTTTTAAGCCAATCACAAGCTGCTTTCAAATCTTGAGTAGAAGCTTCACCAGATTTAATACGGGCAAGAAACTCCTTAGTAACAAGATTATGCAGCTCGTTAAACTGGTCTTCAGTAGCCTTTTTCTTAGCCATTTCGTAAAACTATTTGGTCAAGTTTGTTTTCAATACGTACCATGTGATCTTCCATACGACTAAGTAGCTCAGATAACTCTGCTTTTTTGACATAATCAGTAGCAACAGTCAGCTCTATACCATCTAATCGTCGATCCAATGCACTGATACGTTCATGCACACTGTTTATTCGGTTGTGTAATCGGTTGTTTAAAGCTGCTCCAGCTGTGACTACTGCCACAACAGAAGTTACTAGAGCTTCAGTCATTTGTTAGTAAAACAATAGGTACAATATCATTACATAATACTTCCACTCGACTGCCAGGTCTAAACGTAAACCCAGCTTTCATAATTTCAGTACATTTAAGGGCACGAACAAGTTCGTAATCAAGACGCATTTTTTGTTCGTGCTTACGCGCTATAGCTTTACAAGTTTCAATCATACCACCGTCCAGTGGTACTGAAAAATTCAGTTGTACGCCAAAATTATTGCTTCGTACGTACCCAGTGTAATCATGAGGAATAGTATCGTTGCCCATATAAAAGGGCGAGAATTGCATGGTGGTTCCATTGCAGCTATTACCTCCTGCAAAATATTGGCGAGACGGTGCACCATTGTTTTGAAATTGCACCGCCTGATTAGTCACGTTGCCTGTAGCCGCAGCTACGGGGTTAGATGTATTTTGAACCTTTGGTTCTTCGTTTGCGTAAGCAGGGCTTACTGAGAGAAGACCGATAAGGATGTAGTAGTAGAAACCTGTTGGATGGTTTCTGTGACTAGACTGTCCTGAATTTTCCCTGCTGCTCTTGTCACAATCTCTAGTTGAAATTGATCGCCAGCAGTGTGGACTGAATAAGTTGTAGCGGTATCTGCAATGTCCCCGCTCGGGACTACGTTTGTTCCAGACCATGATGAATAAGCACCACCATAAACATTAGTTGCAATGGTTCGGTCAATATCAATGGTGGTAGTTGTTGTTGACTGCATTGAACCTTGCGTAAAATTAGGTGTTACCTGTGCAGCAGCCGGACTAGCCAACATCATCAGCAAAATAAGACGCTTCATTCTTCTTTCTTTTTAGGATCAGGAGGTTTAGGATTTGTTTTACTGTTAGATGTAGTCAGTCCAAAGGTCGCTAGTGCGCCTGTGAAAACAGAAGCTACAAATGTAATATCGCCACCACTTTGCCCCTTTTTAATCATAGGGAGGTCAACGTAATTAAGAGTGATAATAAAACCACTCCATACGACAACACCTAGACGGACAAAGGTGCCAAGGATCTGTAATTCATCCTCAGTATTTTCCTTAACTTTTTCTAGGAAGCCTTTGGTTCCTTCTTTTTTGTTAGCTTGTTCCATGTAGTTTTCATGATGGGTTTCATTACCATCACCAAATATTTAAACAAAGAAGTAGCAGTCAGGGTGGCGGCAACAGAAATAAATGCTGTTGTAGCTGCTGTAGTCATGATAGTAGTTGTAGGCATAGGTACCTCAATATCCGTAAACGGAATTTCTACTATCTGAGCTTCAGGTGGTAAATCTATATTTGGTTTTGTAGGTTGTTTTGTAGAAGTAGCTTTATCCTCCTTTTCAGGGGGAATACCCTCAGTATTAATACCTTCAATGCCTGGTGGTGGCCTGAGGGTGTTAGGAGGGACTACAAGGGGCTTGTAACTAGGTAACTGAGCCCTTGGTACCTCCAACACCACTTCAGGCATTACAGGCGCTTCTGGAAGCGTTAGAGAAGGAAGAACTGGTGGTTCACTCCAGAGGTCCACCGAACAAACCGCGTTCGATAAACTTCACTGCTTGATCATCAACAGTATTGTCGCTTTGCTCCGCCAGTTTGGTTAGAAGGTCAACAATAAGACGTTTGACTTTATCAGAGTTAAGGAATGAAAAAAGGATTGGACGGATAAGGGTGATCATTCTTCAGAAGGGGTAGGTTCAGGTGTAGGTTCCGGGGTTGGTTCTGGCTCAGGTGTGGGCTCAGGAGTTGGTTCCGGTTCTGGAGTAGGCAGGTTCAGGTTCAGGTTCCGGCAGTGGTTCCCACCGGCTGTATTCAGAACCAGTTACATATTCAGCAAGGGCTGCAACGTCTGCACAGGCAGCGATAGCAGCTTCCTTTTCGTTACTCAGGGTGCGGATCTCACCACGACGGGAGAGCACCTCAGCAGGAACAGCAGCACTGTTCTCTGCCTGACGGACGACATACCAGTCAGTTCCACTCAACATCTTGCCTGCAGTGTCTTTGACCTTTGCAGTCCAGTTAGCTTTCAGTTCATCAAGATCTTTAGGGTTATCCACGCCCCAGTAGAAGCGTTGATCCCAGCTAGGCGTATTTTCAAATACTTCAGTAATGCCAATAGCTTGCTTCTCTTCCAGAGTGGTCAAGCGCAGCCAATTAGCAGGGTACGAAATACCTTCGTGTGTAAATGCCCTGTCATATTGCAGGGTCTTTCCATCAAGTTTTAGCATAGTTATGTGTGTTAATTAGCGTGCACGTGAGTGTTTCAGAGGATGTTCGGCAAATGCGGCGTAGATATACGTTCCACCAGAAGCGTTAGATCCTCCATCAGTTGAAGTTCGCGGCTTAAAGCCGTTGCTTAAAATATCCAAGTTCAAAGAGGAATCTGTTGATTCTGCGTTGCTCAGGTTGGGATATAAGTTTTCGGTTACAACGTTGTCTGGAGAGCGAGATGTGTCCCGAATTTGCCAAGAAGAAGTTGAATCTGTTCTTTTTAGCATCACGAATGCTGGTCTAAAGCCGGTATAAACAAACGGACCATCAGTTGAACCGTTGCCGGTGTAGACCCCGAAGGAAGAGTAGCCGGATACAGGCGTGAAAACGTAGCCAATCAAACTCTCACCGCTCGTATTTACCGTGCCCCCTTTAACATGAAACACCGACGAAGTAGGAGCAGTCGAAGAACTGTCAAATTTTGCAGCTGTAGAGTTTAAGGCTAAAAAGTCAACCGATCCATCAATAACATTTGTATAAACGTACCATTCTCTTGTTCCCGTTCTTGATTTCAAAATCCACATTGACGGCACAACGTTAAGTCCATGCCCAACACTGTCATTATCAGTACCGCTTGCGGTCCAAGAAACAATCGAGAACCCAGCAGACGCATTGGCGCGGACATTAGAAGTGATGCTGCCGTCAGTGTTGCTTACCGTTGACGTTCCAGCGTCCCAGGCCCAGCCAACCATCGTTACGCCGCTTTGATTTATATTGCCGGTCGGGTCAGCACCAACAGTAAAACCATCTGAATCAAATGAGTTAAGCGCATTCGTTCTTGTAGCTTCTGCGTCAGTTCCATTGCTCCGAAGACGTTTGTTTGCACCGCGAATGATGTCGTAAATATCGTGGCTAGTTGAAGCGCTTCTACCTTTCGCCCAAACAAAGTCAGGCGAAAAATTATACCCATTAATTGACTGACTACTGCCAGTACCAGTCCACAGCTTTGCATCAAAAGCGGTCGAACCATCGGCAATCGTTGGGTCCGGCAGATTCTGCGTGCAGAGTGACTTGTGATTTGAAGGCGCCGAATAGGCAAAAGGTCGCTGACCCCAGTTCGCGGCAACTGAGCCGGTTGGATACAAGTCGACGGCAAATACAGCGCCGTTTGAGGTGATATTGCTGTTTAGAGACACCGACCCAATGGAGCTACCATTTTTAGTGAACGTCACTGTTGACGCTGTAAAGTCAAGCGCGACACCAATAATGTCGCCTACCGCTGAAGTTGTATAACCTGTTGTTGGTGATCCAGTGCTCCATATTTGTCCGTCAGACCCATAAAAATGGCCTGATTGGCTTGTAGAGTGATATGTGACGCCAGAGAAATTGTTGTATGGCGGGCTTATGCCGACATGGACATGGTTACTGCCACCAAGACTTGTAATTTCAAATTCTGCGTACCACTTACCAGACGTTACAGCAATCGTTCCAGTGGCAGGTGTCCAGGTTCCACCGCCTGCTGCAACCTCTAGATTCCCGTTTGTAAACGTAGCCGTGCCGTTAGCACTGAGGCCAGTTGCTTTGAATAGTGGATTCCACGTCGCATAGTTGCCACCGTTGTTGCCGGACGCTGCTTCGTAGTTCGTCGGCGTGTCGATTAGGCTGTCAATAGCACTTGGTTCACCATCCTGCAAGATGGTGCCATCAACGCGAATAGCATTCCAGCTTGGCGTTCCTGTCCCGCCAGAATCTTTAAATCGAACAGTTGTAACTGGAGAGGTTAGGCTTGACGTAAAATTAACATACGCGCCAGAGCCACCAGGATTGCCGGTATAAGTATGCGTGCCACCAGCATGGACAATTTCTAAGACTTGATTGTAACTAAATGCTCCATACATTTCAAAAGATGTTGAAAATGCTACGCCACTTGTTTGGCCGCCTTGAGTCAAATCAACTGAAGCGTAAGTGCTTCCACTTGTGTCCGTGTTCTGCCAAGCCGTAGAAGTGTCGCCATCAAAAAGATTAGCCGCTGAACCGTTGAAAGAGCTAGGATTTGTGGCATATGCAGAATAAACAGGCGCTGATGATCCAACTAAATTGTTTGGCGTCCAGGCATTGCCAGGCCGATCCGCAAATGCTGCGTAAATGTAAGTATTCCCCGAAGCATTTACAGCAGGATCACTTGAATTTAGAGTAAAGCCGTCTGCATCAAAATCTATATTGACAGAAGACTGCAGCTCTGCATTACTGAGATTAGGGCGTAAAACATCATTGTTTGCAGAGTCCGGACCACGTTCTGTGTCATATAAAAACCAGTTCTGTGATGCACTTGCGTTTTTAATCAATATCCAACGAGGTTTAAATCCAAGCCCTGTAATTGCTTTGCCTGACGCACCTGATCCACTGTAGCTGCCAAATTTACTGAATCCGCTGACTTCGCTCCAGCAATATGCAATAACTCCTTCGCTTTGTGTATGCGCTTTACCAGCACCTACTGAGAAACCGAATACAGAGCTTGTGGGGAGAGACGATCCCCAAACGTTGCCACCACTGTTCGTGATAAGTGCACCATCGGTATTTAATTGCAAATACTTTGTAGTTGCGTCATGCGCCATTTGATGAAAAACCCACCAAGGGCCACCGCTTCGAGTGCGGGACTTCATGAGTATCCATTTGGGAGCAGAACTCAAACCATGCCCACAAGTAAAATCGCCGTCAGAACTTCCGCTATTGAAGTCAACAATAGAAAACCCATAAGTCGTGTTTGCACTTACAGAACTAGTAATCGTACCATCAGTGTTAGATGACGCCGTTCCACCAGCTTTCCAGCACCAGGCAACGTAAGTAGCGTTATTAGCATTAGTTTCGTAGTAAGGACCGCTGTCTACACGCTTAACAGTAAAACCATCAGAAGTAAATTGAGTAAGTGCATCTGTGGTTGTTTCAGCCGTTGTTGCGTTAGAAATAAGTGCTTTACCAACACCTCTTACAGCGTCGTAAAGATTATGGGAATAGGCGTTGCTCCTTGATTTGATCCATACGAAATCAGGGCTAAAAGATAATCCGCTTATAGTCTGAGTTACGCCGTCAGCAGTTCCATTACCCGTGTAGGTGACGACATCCATGCCGCCATCAGGGTTTGGATCCGGTGTGGCTACAGACTGGTCGTAACCAAGTGCAGCATTGCTGCTGTTGTCGCTGAAATCTAGGTGGAAACCATTGGTGCCATATTTACCCGCTCCATCAACAAGAATGACACCGTCAACACGGACAGCATAGAGATACGAAGAAGACCCACCTTTATCGGTAATGGTAATCGCACCAGAAGTAGTGATGGGACCAGTGATTGGCACAGTATGCCAGCCATTGCTGCCTGAGCCAGGCGCGTTGTATGTAGTGCCGTTGATGGTTACATCAACGCCAGCAGTTTGTGTGCGGTTGTGGTAAATCTCTAAGGTGCTGTTTATTGTTATGGATGAAGTCGTCAACGTGCTGCCACTGCTGGTAAAAATGCCACCAGTCGCACCAATCAATCCGTCAAATGCAAGTGATGCACCTGACATGTTGGAAGTATCACTCCAAGTTGTTCCATTGTTTGGACTAGTAAATGACGGCTCTTTCGGCTGCCATACATTGTTATCGTCGTATTTACCGAAGTCAGTCGGCGCAAGTGCTTGACCGTCGACAAAGTTTATTTCGGCTAGGTAAGAATCAAGATATGCAACACCGTTGCCAGCGTTTCTGCCTATGTAGTGGTCTTGAGCAAGATTTACTGCCGCTTCGTAATTTTGCGATGGATACTGTGAAGTTGAAAAATCTGTTATCTGCGATCCATTTATATACATCTTTACGCGATCAGACGCTGTTGCTTGTGTTGAATCAAATGCAACGACAAGGTGATACCACGCCGAAAAATCACGGAAAACTCGCGTTGGAGTTAAATTTGCGTCAGTGCTAGAACCGTTCCAAATAATAAATCTAATCGGGCCTGAGCTGTCATAATCAATGCCTGTATTAGCATTGCCACTGCCGGTTTTTGCATTAAAAAATGCGCCTTGTGCGCTAGGCACTTTGCTTAGTTTTATCCAACCGCTCCAAGTCCACGTCCTTCGATTGCCTGCAGACGACGGCGTTCTATTTAGATATGCACTATCAGCACTGTTAAACCGCAAGCTGCGATCAATCTGGAATGCAGCAGGAGGTCCCGCCGCTGCCGTTGTAGCCAGCAGCAGAGGTGTTGCACTTCCAGGAATACTCATGACACGTTCAGCAGCGAAGTAACCGTAATACGGCTAGCACTCTCCACATAGTAGGCAAGAACATCAACTGCACTAGCCGTTGTCGTCAAAGTCGGCGCCGTTCCACCAGCAAACTTGTACGCAGAGTTGTACGCAAGCGTCCTAGAGCCTGTACCGTCCTGCGTGACCACGATCACACCAGATTGACCAGCAGTCACGTTGGTTGGAGCGCCTAACGTCCGGTTGCCTGCAAGCGTCACGGTGAAGTTATTGCCCAGGCTCAGATCAACAGCAATCGTTGCTGCATCCGTCAATGCAACAGGCGTTCCACGCTGTGCTTTCGTGAAGCTCTGAGCCACAGCAAGACCAGCAACAGTGGTCGTTGCATCAGGCAACGTAATTGTCCGATCAGCTGTGGGATCGGTAACGCTCAGCGTCGTTTCAAACGCATCAGCTGTAGCGCCTTCAAATACCAAGCTGGCGTCAGTGCTGATATTGCCAACAACAGCCAGCGTTGAACTAAACAGTACCGCTCCATTCGCACTTAAAGTTCCTGGAATGTCTACGTTGCTGGTGAACTCAACGTCTGAACCATTAGAGGCCGTCTGCAGCAGTTGATTCGCAGTACCGTTTGCAAGCTTGCTAACTGCAATCTCTGCACTTGCACTGATGTCTGCGTTGGCAATCGTGCCATCCGCAATCATCGTGCTCGTCACACTGCCTGTGTCGCCAGTCGTGACAACAGTTCCGCTTACATCCGGAAATGTAATTGTGCGGTCAGCAGTTGGATCAGTGACAGTAATCGTTGTCTCATAGTCATCAGCTGTGGCACCCTCAAACGCCAGTACAGCGTTTTGGCCCAGCAGCACCGTTCCAGTAAACGTCGGGCTAGCAGCGCCAATCTTCTCAGAATCAAGCTCCTGAATTGCAGCCTGAACGTCAGTGGCTGAGATGTTTCCAGAAGCGGTAAAGCTGATGTTTGATGCAGTCTGACCAGCGATTGCGTTTGAAACGTCAATCAGAACAAAGTCAGCACCTGCACCTGTAGACAACAACATGTCCGGTGGTGCCAGTGCAACTGAAGGCGCAGCACCTGATCCCGTTCCAGAAACTGAAACAACGACGTAATAATTCTGGTTCGTGCTAGCAGGAGCAGGCAATGCCTGCCCATTCGTAAAGCCAGCAGCACTACCCTCGCTGGTCACGCTGTCCAACAGGTTCGTGCTGGCGTCATACGTTCCAGCAAGAATCAAGTTGCCGCTGATGATCGTAATCGGCAGGTACGAAGTGCCCGTATAGATGTAAAGGTCTTCGTTTAGTTCGTCAAAGAAGAACTGACCTTTGAAGTCACCATCAGGGAAGGTAACGACGTTATCGGTTGCGCCAGCACCACCAAATTTCGTAATAGACGCATCAGCCAATTTGGCTGCTGTAATTGCATCCGAAGCAATCAACGCGCTGCCAATCGTTCCGCTCGTGAGCTTTGATGCCGGAAGATCTGGGATGTCACTAGCAGCAAGATTTGCACCAGTCGTGACGTGGCCTTGACCATCAATCGTCACCTTCGTGAAGGTGCCAGTGGTTGCCGTATTGCTGTGGTTCAGGTTGCCACTAACGTCAACAGCTAACCCCGTTCCAGGGATAATTGCGCCCAACGCAGAAGATGTCGCAGCAGGCAGATCACTTGCCGTCAATGCACGACCACCAGTTACCAAGCCTTTGGCGTCATAAGTGACGACATGGTGCGTTGTGCTGGCCGTAACGTCGTTATCAACCTCAATGGTGTTGGAGTCCATGCGGAGTCCTTCACCGTTGACAACTACACCACCCTTGGCGCTTGTAGTTGCGACAGGAAGATCACTGCCATCAATCGTCCTAAACGCAACCGTTCCACCAGCCCCAGTAGGACCAGCCATGAACTGATTGGCTGCAGACGAGTCATTGATGACAGCTGCAATGGTGCTAGATCCACTGGTCGTGGTGACTGTGATGTCAACAATGCCGACAGTGCTGCCGGAAATAGTGTTGATTGAACCTGCAGCCTTCAGGCTCAACCAAGCTGATCCGCTCCAGCAATACAGAGAGTTGTCATCCGTATCAACAGCAAGCTGTCCTACAAAAGCTCCTGACGCTGGAAGCGTCGTGACCAGATCAACAGTTGACTCGTCGGCAAGCTTGGCTGCTGTTACACCGTCGTTGGCAAGCTTGGCAGTCGTAATCGCTGAATCGGCAACTGCTGCTGTAGCAACGTCACCCGCGCCAAAAAGGATCTTTGCGCCAGGGATCGTATCGTCACTAATCAAGGTGACGCCATTGGCGACCAAATCGCCAACAGTCAGTTTCTTGGTCTCACTAGCGCTGCTATCGACAACAGCAACCAAGTCTCCAGTGGCTAGAGCGGAGCCAGCAAGCGCATTAAGCTCACTAATTTTTAAGTCAGCCATGGGCGGCTAGCTCCCTCTTAAGAGTCCTGCTGTAACAGCAGTTTAGCGCTGCTGTCTTGATCCAAGCGTATGTCACTAGAGTCCTCTTGCAAGATGGCAGGGCCAGTGATGGTCTTCATCCTCAGCGTTAGCGGACCTGTTGTGATGAAATCAGCCGTAATCTCAACGGTGTTAGTGGTCGTAAATTGAATTGCCGCTGATGTAATAAGGCCATTAACGCGCCACCAAATTTCATCGTCACTACGCTCCGGCAGTCCGCTCGGGTCGTAGTCTCGCCGTTTAATGTAAAAACGCCCAATAAAGTTACTGCCAACTCTTGTGCGGTGGGCCAACTCATACAAATACATCGGCAGTTCTTGAGTGCTGTTGCCGGTGTATTCCCAAAAGGCAGTAATACGACCAGAGCCAGAAATTAAAGTGTTGACCCTAGTGCGAAACTCATCAGACAACACCGTTGTGTCAACCGTTTCGCGCTCAGTATTGATCTCAAAGCTACTGACTTGCGCCAAAACACGCGGTGCAGAAGATTCAACAATGACCTTGACAGGTATTGAGCTGCCGGGAGTGGCAAGCGCAAGTGCATTAGCCGTTCCACCATTAACAGCGTTGGCGAAACTGTCGTAAAGCCTGATGCCGTCTAACTCGTCAACGTGAATAAACTTTTTGACGGCTGAATCTGTATAGCCGTTAATAAAACTAAGAGCACTGCCGTTTGTGCTCGTAATTTCAACTTGATCGCCTGTTACGAGCTGACCATGCTCAAAGTCAAAGCTGAATCGTTTTGCAGATGCGTTTACATCAGCAGCGTCGATCGTTGAACTCAGCTCGCCGCCATTAAAAACACGCCGCAGCTCGATTTCGCCTTGTGATCCGAGATATACCGTCATCAGATGTTTACGAATGTTGGAGCGCCTGACGCCTGGAACGTAATGTCAGCTGCAAAGATTTCACCGACTGCCATCGTCAACGTCACATTCGTAATCAGTATCCGCATTTCGATGTAACGACCGTCCGCCGATCCATCATCAACCTTTAATCGCAAGCTAGAGCGATATTCATCAGGATCATTTCCTTGATACAAACTTGCGCCAAATCCAGGGCTTCCGTCTCTTGCTTTAATTACTTTGTTGATAAATGTACTGGCATTGTTTGAATTTATGTTGCCTGAACCATCATCGTAATACAGCACACGACAGCTACCGCTAGTGCTGCGGCCATCGGGCTCAAAAAAATCATCGCTTTGATTAAGCGTTCTCGTGTTCAACACAGAAACAGTCGTGGTGACAGACCAGTTCTGCACGGATGCGATGGTGTTGCCTTCCAGCAGTAGGCTCCCTTTCGTGCCAGTGAAGAAAGACATCAGAGCACACCAATCAAATTGACTGTAACAGTGCTAAAGCCGAAACGCACCTGAGTGACTTGAGGAGGGCCTTCGTACCTATAACTGTTCCCATGTGCTGCTGCCCCTAAAGCATCCTCATTGCCCTGCCAACCTCCCTTGCCGCTGCTCGGGCTTACAGTCAACGTTCCAAACGTGCCTTGCACCGACTCATAGTGGTCCAATATCAACTCAGCGTTTGCATCGGTGATATTGGCAAAAGTAAGTGACAGCTTCATGTTGGTCCGGTTGCTGCCGTACAGAATCCGGTGCTCCTTACCGTTTTGAGCCTTGAAGGTTCTGACCGGAAAATCTCCAGACTCAAATGACCGGGCAGTTGGAATTAAATCGGGAAAAGGAACTGCAGCCATCAGGTGTCCTCCACTACGACTGAATTAGAGTCTGCCACGAGCTTGGCGATCTCGCTGGCTCCACTGCTCGTGCAGTTGTGCTCAGAAGCCACAATATCAACTGTGCCCTCCTGAGAGAACGTCAGCTGTTCAACCACATAAACGTTTTCGCTTCTGTTGTTGTCTTGCACGGTGAACACAGAATCGTGGAACCTAGAGTCCGCTACCCTTCCGCCGCTGACTTGCATTTGAGCCTCTTCCACGTCTTCTGAATTGGACTGGAAGAAGCTCACGTTATACATCCCATCTGGAAGATCCTTAACGCTCGTCACCGCACCAGATGCACTGACTGTTCCGTTGTTTGCGCTGCTGTACGGAGAAGACTCTGTTATCACCTTGATGAAAGAACCTGCACGCAAGTTCAGCCCGTGAACAGTCGTAGAGAAACTGATCGTATGGGTAACAAACTTGCGAAGAGCCAAGAAATACTGCGCCACCTTGACCGCATGGCCTCTGGACGTGCAGAACTGAGTCAGGTCAAACTGCTCCTCTGGCAAGTCCTGAGATTCACCGTTGAGTCTTACTTGTATGACTCGCTCTTCGGGCAGCTTGTTTCGAGACTCATGCCGGTAACGCACCACAGCTTTGAACGCCCTGCGTTCTTCGCTTCTTAAATACTCAAGCTTGTAGCTGTCCTCAAGGATGTTGCCAGCCGTAAACAGCTGGTCAATCTGCAGCGGGCCGGTATTGATCTCACCGCTAGCCGGATAATGAGGAATTGCAGGCAGCAAGGAAAACTTGCCGTCCATGATCACAAAGTTGCACAGGAAGTAAGGAGCAACATCAGTGATGTATTGGCGCAGGTTTGTTTGTTCTACAATCACACCGTTAAAGAACAACTCTTGCCTATAAAGGAACCTAGAGGTTTCTTTGAAATCGTCTACGTTTAATAAAGACGTGTTGTTTGCGTCCATGCGAAGTAAGTTGCCCGCTCCAGCTGTTTTGTCCGTTAGCAGGAAGAACACAAGATCGGTAAACAGATTGCTTGGTCCGTTATTGCTTTGGTGAAACAGATCGCCTGATTTTCCATAAACGCCTAGGTCAGGGTGCAACCGTTTGACGGTTAAGCCCTTGGCGAGCCAGCAACGCATTTGATCCAGGCTCGTAAAATTGCGACTTGCTTTGAGTGAAAGCCCAGCAAGCGTCAAGCCGTTGTATTGAGGCGTTCCATTGTTTGGTAGTATCTCGTTGACATAAACAATGCTGTGCTCAGGCTCTGACTCATTAGACTTTTGCACCAGTCCTCTGTAAAAACTGATGTCCGCATACTGGCTGCGGCTTTCAAACTCTGTTTCGCCTGTTAGCTGAACTACCCCAGGGGAAAGATTAAGCTCAGTAATTTCATACTCAAATCCAACCCTGTCAAAAGTCCAGTAAAAAGGATTGTTAGCAGCGCTAATGGTTTGAAGATCCTCGAAGTGCTCGCCCTTGTTCCAGTTGGATGTCGTAAAACCGTCGTTGATAACTTCGATCGGCCCCGCAAACTCCCATTTTCTTGTCAGACCAGTAAAGTGGCCGGCAGGCAAAGGCTGAACGACAACATTCAATCTAAACCTGATCTTTTTGCTGCCTTTGGTTACAGATCGAATGGTGGAGTCAAGGCTGCCAATGTCACGCCCTTCCGCATCACCAAAAATATCGTACATATAACCACCACTACGCCCTTCAGGTGCGCTTGTAGTGTCAACATCGGTGATCCTGTAAGCAAATCCTGAGAACGTTATTGCCGACCCAGAAGGATGATTGTCCCTAAAAGGGTTGCTGCTTGGATAGGCGGCATTTGTGCCTGAAGTCGCACCCTGACCACGCTTAAACTCAACCCGATCATTTTTGCTAAACCCAGGTGAACTGCCAATGATTTGAGCGCTGACTATCCCCCAAACGTGAACTTGGCCTTGACCAACCCTTGCATAATGATCAGTCGGCAACTCATTCTTTGAAACGGTCCATTTCACACGAATCCATCTGTTGCCAAAGACTTCACGAGTATCAAGCGATCTCTGCGTTCCTGCGCCACCTGGGTAGGTATCAGGGTTGCCAAAAATTGCATAAGTGAAAGCGCCCATTCGACCAGGCGGCTCCAAGTTGCCTAGATTGCTTTCTTCTTGCATCGAGATGGCTCGACGGTAAACACCAGACTGCACAGCAGGTCTTACGTCGTCTCTCTTAATGCCTGAGGGCAATGACGTTGTTCCGTCAGCCGCTGAAGCACTTGGTTTGCGCAAGAACTCTTTGTTCTTTTCGATGTCTCGCTTTTTAATCCTGAAGCCAGCTGCCTCAATCTCAAACGTTCCAAGGTTTGACACCGACACTTTTTCGTACACAACCTCTTGCGTCGTGTCAGGAATTGACGCAAATAGCTGAATCATTACTTGGTCGTCATCTATTGGCCTGATTTCAGAAGCCGGTAGGGGCACAAACTTGTATTCAAGCTCCTTTGCTTCACCGCTTGGATGCACAAATCGAATGAAGTTATATTGATCAACGGGCTTGCTGCCTCGCACAACAAAGTATGGATCCATGCGCTGGAACCTAAAAGCATTTCCGCTGCTATCTACGCCTGCTTCGCGCACAAAAACTCGAAACACAGAAGACCTGATAATTGTTCCGGTGTACGTTCCAGAACGCACTTGCACTTCCTCGTCATCGAAATCGTCTAACTCGTCTGTTGTTGGAACGTTATTGAACGCGCAAAGACCATTTAGGCGTTGGAATACTTTGCTGCGAATACCAATTTCAGTTACGACAGCTGGCTTGTTGTTTCTGACGATACCAGTGGCAATTCTTGTAATTGGATAGAAGTCAGGCTCAACCCCTCCTTCGTCAGCAATAAAATGATTCGGCGGATCAATTACGTTTCGACGATCGACAAGCCCAATTACTTGCAGCTGTGATTCATTGTTGTCGATACACCGCAAACGAATTTTTTGAACCTTGCTGATGTCTGGGTCGTAACGCTCCAAAGTGCGGCCAGAGACAATCCAAGTTGTGTTGCCTATCGCAAATTTTTCACCAATTTGCATGGCCTCGTCGGCTGCAATCTGTTCTGAGGCAACAGTAGAGTTGATGTCGTCAACATTCTCACCACCCCTGTTGTTGCTGCGCTGGTAGAAGTCGTCAGGAATCTTGCCAGGGTCAATCTCAAACTCAGCTTCATCTCCTTCTTTAGCTCTAAACGTTTCAGTCAACTGGTTGCTGCCAACAGTGCGAACAGTCCCATTTGTTTCTGTCAGCCTAGTAAGGCCCATGCGTGGGCTGTACTGACGACCGTCACCCTCCATATCTTGCTTGCGAATCGTTTTAAGTTGATCTTCATCGCCAGGGTTAACATCTGCTCCTTTGGCTCCAACAATCTTGATCCGGCGAAGAGTCAGCACATAAGCTTGCTTGTTCTCCGTTCCATCAATAATTGACACGACCTCGTAATTAACTCTGTAGCCGTTGCCATTGGGTATAGCTCCGTAAATACCAAACTGTGTGTTGTTGGTCGGAGAGAATGCGTGGCAGAAGCTAGGCGTTTGAGAAGCTCTGTTGTTTGGACAGTTGAATACATCCTCATTAGGACCGTTGTAAATGCCTGGGTCTCCCTTGCTTGGAGCGCCAGACGTTCCATAAAACAGGTTTACAAATCGCAGTCGGTTAAAACCTGAAGCTGACGCGGTAAGCCCATCGATTTGAATTGGACTATTGCGCTTCCAGTAAAACGCAAAAAAGTCTTCATACAGAGCATCTAGAGCGTTATTGCCCAAGAAAATGCCTTCTAAATCAGGCTCAATAATTCCGTCTGGGCCAACGCCGTCTACATGACCTGTCTCGCCAACAACATACATCAGCTTGGCTGATTGTTGCGTTCCATGGCTAAACATCCGAGACCACACCAGTTTTGGCGTGACAAGCATTCCACCTATCTTTTTGTCTTCGTCGTAAAGACCAAAGATGATCGGAATCGGTGAACCATAATCTGCAAGCTCGTTCAGCGTGTCAAAACCACGGCTTGGAGTAAAACGGTTTGCAGCAGTAGTGCTTCCAAGGTCAAGCTGTGTTCGCTTTGACGCCTCTGGTGCTTTGGGTTTAGGTGTTAGCAGGTAAGAAACACCAGTCAATACAAGGCTGACGGCAATGCTTATGAGCGCAGCAGTTAAGGGATCTCCATTGACTACATCAGGAATGTGCTCATATTCAGCCGGACGCACCAACCCCTTGCGTCGTACCTCGGCAGCAAACCTGCGGTACTCCTCTTCCGTTATCCCAATAGTCCTAATTAACTCTTTCTCGTACGGAAGCAGTGGTACGTCGTAAACAGACGGACCGTAGACCACTGCACCCTTTTCAGTCCCCGATTGACGTACAAGATTCCCGTCTGCCATGTGACTGCAAATGCCCAGGATTGCTGCGGTAACAGCAGAATATCCCCATCATACTGAGGTCGATCTACACGGGAACCCCAGCGCATAAGGTCGCGACAGATCTCCCACTTGCTGGCTTCGTACCAAGACTGCTTGAACGGTGGTGCGTCAATGCCCATTCGCTCCAATGCCTGATAACACATGTGAATGCAGTCGATATGACCGTCACTGCCGTCAGCGCCAAAGCGATACGGCATTCCGATTAAATCACTGCAGTCGGACACTGTTACTGATTGGCAAGTTGCCTACAAGTTTTTGCGTCAAAGAACGCATTGGCACGTCCGTTCCAACAGCGTCCAACACAGAACTCAGCTCAATGTTGAGTGACACGTTATCCCACTGCCCACCAGTGACTTGGCCGGTGTAGGTGTGAATGACTTCAGCGCCTGGGCTGTTTACTGTTGAATCCGTTCCAGGGTCAGTGTTTTCAATAATTAGCACCTGAACGATCATCAAATATCTGCCTTTGATCGCAGCGTCAGCCCAGCTCCTAGTCAAATCGTTGTTCGGAAAAACCAAACTTGACTCAAGGCCATCACCTGTACGGTTGACGGTTACACCGGAAAACCCAAACGGCACAAACTGAAAAGCTGTGTTCACACCATCTGTTCCAGTGTGCATCATGTCTTTGCCGATAAAAAAGTTCTGAAAACGGAAGTCAGCTCCGCCTTCCACCACAATCTGCAAAGCATGTCCGAAAGCAAATGCCGTCACATCCCCAACCTCCTACGAGTGCCGCTGCTTAGTTGCAACCGCTTCAATGTTTGCTGCTCACCCTGTTTAGCACCCTGATTAGCCGCCTGCCTCATACCAGCCTGGAACTGATCAGCAGTCACATAGTCAACGCTGTTGATACGCTCCACCGTGTAACGAACGTCGATTGGTGCGGCAACTGCTGTTCCGCCACCTTCGCCTGACGCTCCAGAAGCTCCTGTTTCTGGAATAACCGAAGAACCGCGAGCGCCACGTGAATAGCGCGACATGCTTTCACGCATCTTGCTTTCAGGAATGACATATTCAGGCTCACCGCCTTCACCGACAAGTGCCGGAGTTGGACCGGAGACGTAACCGCCTTCCGAAAATTTCAGCAGGCCAAGAAGTCCACTACCCGCTTGACCTCCAACCCCAAAGCTGCCAATGCCAGCTTGAAGAAAGATTCCAGCAAGTGACTTAAGAATGCCGGATAGTGACTCTCCAAGTGATTTACTGCCGTCAATAGCACTCTGAATGCCATTAACAATTCCAGAGCTAATTGTTTGCCCAATTCGTGCGTAAAGCTGCTCTTGCTGCTGCTGCAACGCAATCTTTTCTTTAAGCGCTTGATTACCTTCCAAAATTGCTCGCACCTCCGCTTCAGCAAGAGTTGGATTTTGTTTTTTAATTTCTGCTACTCGTTGGTTAATCTGCTCTTCTTCTTTTCGTCCGTCAAGTGTTGCCTGAAGAAGAGCTTGCTCATTAAGTAAACCGGCTAAAACCTCTTGCGCTCTCTCTGCTTCTTGCGCCTTGGCGTCGTTCAAACGATTCTGTATATTTGCAAGCTCTTGACTTGTCTGAACCTGCAAAAGCTGTTTTTCTAAAACTTTTTCTATTTCTGGGATTCGTTTCGCTTCAATTTGAGCAATCTTTGCGGCTTCTTTTTCTAACGCTACTTCCATTTGCAGCGCGGCTTCTCTTACTGGATTTTCATCACGCTTTGCTTGAGCGATTTGATTGTTCAGCGTCAGAAGACGTTCTTGCAGCTTAATTTCAGCGTTAAGGTCGGGAACACGGCTTCTTCTGCCTGCCTTTGTCCTGCCTGGCGTAATCTCGCGCCTGTCTTGATCTGTAACGGGAATGCTTGCCACGATCTCAGGCTGAAACTCTTTTCGAATCTGAGCCAGCGCATCCTCTTGACTCACGAAAACTCGTCCTGCAGCCTCTGCCTCCGCACGCGCTTTAGCGCCAGATCGGCCTGTTCCTAGACTTTCCCCAGTTAATTCTTTAAAACGAGCTCTAGCAGCTTGCTCCTGAGAACCTAAATCTCCAAAAAATGCTTCTCTACTGGCAGCACCCGTAACAGCACCTAAAACTTGATTTACAATTTTTAAAAAGGCATTTAATGGACCAGAAATCAACTTAAACAACTGTGTTGTCAGAAGGTTCCAAAGTCTTGTTGTTTCTTTTGTTGTATCTCCTAGACCCTGCAAAGCCTTGACACCGTTGTTGCCAATAGCAAGCGACAATTCTTCAGTGAGAAGTTTGGCTAGGCCGGCAGCATCTCCCTGCTCTTCGAGCTGTGCAGCAAGCTCTTTATTTGCATCTTTACTAAACAACGACTTTTCACGTACAAGCTCAAGCGCTCCACCAGTCGATGTCAGCGCTACGCCTGCCTGAGCTGCAGCTGTCGCAAATGCTTCAACTTGAGCAACAATCGCTGATGCAGCGATAGCTCCGCCAAGCCCTTGAGCCGCTCCACCAAGGCCACCTGCTAATGCTTGGAGCGGGCCACCGCCAAACAACAACGGGAAGCCAGCGCCTGTTGCAATGTCGGTAAACCTCTGCCCTCCTCTTCTTCCTCTTCGTCCACCGCCGGGAGTACGTCCAGCGGCTTCAAGTCTTTGCCTTTTACGCAGAATGCTCTGCTTGACTCGCTCCTGCCTAATAATTTCCTTGTTTCTTGCGACTTCATCCGCTTTTAAATTTAAAAGTCGGTTGTTTTCCTTAATCGACTCTGCATCTAAACCTTTTGATTTTTGCTGCAAGCCTATTAAAGCCCTTTCAAGCTGCAATTCATCCTTTTTGATTGCCAGTATTCGCTTGATTCGGCCTTCAACAGCTGATGACTGACCACCAAAAATTGAAGAGGCAGGGCCTGGACCTATCGGTCCTGAAAATTGCGTTCCTCCAAAAAATCGTGAACTAGCAGGAAGCCGTGAAGATAAAGCAGTTGCAGAAGCTGGACCTGGACCTATTGGTCCGCCAAATTGCGTTGTCCCGCGGGCTTGGCCTGGCCTTAAATACCTGCCAGCCATGCTGCCGCCAGGCTGACGCCCCGGCACTGCAGCAGCGTTATATCTTTTCAGTGCCGCTGTCGCACCATCACGCTGCCTAATTTCTTCTGCAATCAGCCTGTTTGTCCGTTCTTGCGCTCCATTCGCGTTTTTTAATGCAGTTACATATTGCTCAATAGCTCTTTTTTCTTCAACCGTGCCCTGCTGAGCACGACCCATCAACTTAGTTGCTTGCGCAAGCTGCTTATTGAAGTCGCCTAAAGAGCCTGGACCATTCAAATGGTCAATTTGATTGGCAAGCTGATTAAGGTTTTTCTGCAGCTGCGTAACCTTAGTTACGCCCTTTGCAATTATCTCAATCTCAGCTCTGTAGGCCACAGTGGTTCGACAGCGCCTGAATTACGTCAGTCTACCGCCGACGGCGAGCTTTACGCATCTCTGCTTCTTGGTCCTCGTTCAAAATCTGAAAGTACGCGCTCCAACCAACAACCTCCTCAGCTGTCATTGTCGCGCGTAGCTCTGACAGCGTTATGCCAAGCTCCTTGGCGATGCCGAACTGCAGCATCAACCAGTTATCCTTCCGAAGCTCAGCGCTCAGGATTTTGGGTCAATAGCCTCTTGCTCGTCGTCAGTCAAAATCGCCAGCATTAAAGACTGCAGATCCTTGTCCTTGACTTCGTTCTTAAGAACGTCGATCTCGCCAGCAAGGAACAATGCTTCACCGTTTTCGTCCTTAGCCTTATTGATCAGCAGCTGAAGTGCAAAGGCGTTGGCATCATCCGATCCAGCACGCTTTTGAGCCTTCTCGCGCTCAGCCATCGTCAATGGCGTCACCCACATTTCAAACTCACTGCCGTCTGAAAGCTCAACAGTTCTTTTAACGGCTTCCAGGTTTGCGGCTTTCTTGAGGCGATCAATGGCGCGAAGTGCCATGAATATCCGATTGATTGTGCTACTACATTAGCATTAAAAAAGCCCCCGACAAATGTCAGGGGCCTGTGTCGCTAATCAAAGATCAGCTCTTATCAAAGTCGAAAGTAGGAGCAGTGGTCGGACGGAAGTTCACCGAAACAGTCTGAGCATCATCCGGAGTAACGGAGAAGCTTGCAGAAGTCAGTACAGCTTCAAGCTCGATGGAACGGCTCTTCGTGTCATCCGGCGTACCAGAAGACAGCACCGTGTCCATATAAAGCTTGAAGGTTGCACCAGCTTGCTTGCGCTGGGTCACGTCTTCAATCAGACGGCTTGCAATCGTGGTGTCATCATCGGTGAAGTACACCTCGGCAGAACCAGAGCCATCCGCAAAGCCAGAAATGAAGGTACGGAACGGAGCGGTTTGACCAAGCGTTCCACCAATGCTGGTGGTGTCGATTTCTTCGCGAGTGATCTCAAATGACCAGGAACGCACGTTTGCGACTGACTGGAACTCGCTGAACTTGATGGTGAAGTCGCTGGTGCCGTCAGTGCCGTCGTCAGTCAAAGCCAACTCAGTGCCGCCTGAAGTTGCACTAAAAGTGGCTGCACCAGTAGAGGCGGTATAGGTTTTGATAAAGACATCGGTGCCTGCGGTCAGACCAGCAGGCAAGGTGCCACCACCAGCAGCAAATACAACCTTGTCGTTAACCTGAAAGTTCAGGTAAGCGCCAACATTGATGCTGTTGCTGGCATTAGTGACATCAGCAGCCTTGAAAGTGCCGGAAGTACCAGCAGGCTTGTAATAAAGGGCTCCAGAGGTGCCCGAAAGGACGGTAGCCATTCGTAAAACGGAGAATGGTGGACTTTACGGGCGGAACCCGGACATATACAGCTTAGCGCGTAGACAACAAAACTTCTAACCGTGGTCTTCAGCAATAAAGCCCGTATCAACCCGTCCCACTAAATGCGGAGCACCTTCGGTTGTTGAAAATGTAGGTCCATTGATGACGCCAGGACGCAAATAAACGCCTGTTGCTGCCCGAGTGGACGCGCTAAGCGCTAATAGTGTAGTAACAGCAGTGTCCATCAAGGTTTGATTTCTTGCTGGCCCCTTACCTTTTTCGGTGTAGACACGAATAACAATGCTGCCGCGAATGCGATCAAGATTGCTTTCTAACGTTTGCTCGGTCGTTAAACCAAACTCAACAGCAACTTTGACGTACTCAGTTGTTGCGTTTGCTGGTGCGGCTGTGATGTTGTCAAAAAACACAGGCACCGCAGGGCTTAGCGCCCCAAATGCTGTCTGGAGCGGAGATTCAATGGCGGCGCGAACAGCTTGATACCTCATGACCTGCGCAGCATGTTGTCCATTTCAATCGTGACAGCCCTGTCCAACTTACCTCCAGTCACATACTTAGTGAACCAGTCCTGAGACGCAGTTCGTGAAGCCCTGCCTTCACCGCCTCCAAAAATGTCATATCTGGGATGTCTTTCTATAGGACGTTTTTGCCCAGATCGCTCCCACTTGCTTAAACCCAGCTGAGTTTGTGGTCGCTCTGTAGGTCGATAAAAATTGCTTTCACGCAAGTCAGTTGCCTCACCTGCCCATGGACTCAAATTAGAAATTACGTAAACAACCTTATCTTTGTTAGCCACCGCTTTAGTGGCTTGCCTTCCTGTTAAAAGCGGAATCTTTACTGGTCGTGGCTCCCCACGCTCACCGTCCCCGCCATATGAGCGTCCATCTAAAGTTTCTACTTTCCAAGAGTTTGAAAACCTACCAGTCCAACTAGGTCCTTCTTGTTGCAATTCAGAAACAATTCTACGAGCTGAGGCCAAAGGCCCGTTTACCGCAGTCGAAGCAAAAACCATGTCCAACTCTTCAATAAGCTTGAAAAAGTCGTTTCTTTTTTTTGCCATTACTGCGGCCTCGCAATAATAATGTGAAGCAGCGGGTCTTCACCCCGATACGTTGTCACATTCAAAATTTTGGCTTCGCGTGTCGCTCCACCTTGCGTATAACGGATGCGATCAGCCTGAGTCGGGTAGTAATTGTCCAGATCGTCGCCACTGACAGTGATTCTGAGATCAGTGTTTTGATAAAGACCCTCAGACTCACGGCTTGAAACGTTACCGATAAAGCCTTTTGTCACCACTGTGGTGTCCGCACCAGTGACATCACCAGTGCTTGGATCGTAGGTGCGAGGCGTGACAGTCTTAACCAGCGTGATGTTCTGACCAAAATCCGTCAGAATCTCAAGCGGTATGGACTTGAAAATGTCGTCTACAAGCGCCATTTCAACCCCTCACCACACGAACTGAATAGCTGCCACTACCGCCCAAGCAATAAGCGCCAAGGTAAGACTGCAACCAAGGGTAAATATCAAAAACGTTATTAACGGTTCCCGTAGCCTGACTAGCAGTGTTGTACTTAACTTTGAGATCACCGAGTTCGACTGCTTCGTATAGCCCCTTAGAGCCGGTATTCCCTGTAATCGCGTCCGTGTCATTAGCCAGCGCATTCGCTAACTCATAAGTAGCGTATTTAATGTCCTCTGGGATCGCAGAGCAAGTAAGCTCAACACGATCCACGTGATAATTGTTGCGGGGCCAGCTCAGCGCCTGGCTTGCATCGCAGCGATCGCCGTAAAAATTCAACGTGTCGATCCAGCGAGTAGCTGAGATCAAGGCACGATTCTTTGCGTCATCTGTTTTGTCGTCCCAGTTCGTGCTGCTTGGGACGGTTTCAAAATACGTGTTGGCTTCTGCCAACGTCACATAGCTGTTGGCTGTCGCACTCTTCAGTGTGGCGTTGATCGTGGCAGCCATAGCGCAAAAAGAAGGTGGCCCCACCTAATGGTAGGGCCTTTGCTCTGATCAAGAAAGATCAGATGGTGGTGGTATCCAGGGGGCTGTTGACAGTCATCTGAACCATGGGGATCAGATCAATGTCGTAGGTAGCAGCCCAGTTACCAGACGTAGCCAGAACGGCATTGGTCGGGTTGTCAGCAGCGTTAGACCACTTAGTACCCATCACGTGATAGGTGGAGTGGTAGTCAACAGACAGCACGTCCTGCTTGGAAAGCACGTTGCGGTCAGCTTCAATCCGAAGATCTTGCTGCACACCCTCAAGGATGGTGCCGGACTTAGTGAGATAGCAGTAGAACTCACGCTGATGACCAGCCGTGCCAGGTGCAACAGTGTTGACTTGTGAGTCAACAATGACGCGCATTCCAGCAAACTCACCAACTTCGCGAGCGCCAACGCCAACACCACCGCCACCCCAGGTGATCGCACCAGAAGCAGACAGTGCAGAGGTGGAGAAGGTCAGCATTCCTACCTGATACAGGTAGTAAGCGACGGAAGGGTGGACAATGATGGTGTCCAGCTCTTCGCCACGCTCGCCCAGCTTGGAACGAGCTTCTGCAACGTTGGCAGCACTCAGGAAGTTAGCTTCAGCGCCACCAGAGGCAGCAGCAACAGCTTTATCCAGAGCGTTACCAGACAGGGCAGAGCCAAACAGACCAGCAAGCTGAGAGAACAGACGTGCGCTGTTCAGCTTGTTGATGGCATCGGCCAGCTGGTTACGGATGTGAAGCATGGGATCTTCACCAGCAGCCAGAACTGCAA
>BCSF01000233.1_pt1 | contig 25048 bp, 51 predicted proteins | sample 1016431 | NCBI WGS metagenome assembly BCSF01 (sample SAMD00045685;SAMD00045686;SAMD00045687;SAMD00045688;SAMD00045689;SAMD00045690;SAMD00045691;SAMD00045692;SAMD00045684;SAMD00045690;SAMD00045691;SAMD00045692;SAMD00045684;SAMD00045685;SAMD00045686;SAMD00045687;SAMD00045688;SAMD00045689, study...
GATATATCGTAAACAGTTAATAAATTAATATAAGAGTTATGAAAAAAATCAAAGATTTTATGATGGTGTGGTACCCCGTGGTATTCGCGTTTATTTGTTTACTCTACTCTGTAGGGTTAGGTTTACTCGGTAGGATCGAGGAGGCACAGTATTCAGCACATTGGCCGGGTACTATTCTATTATTCGCATTAGTAATCAGACAAAGAAGAAACTCATGAGTATAGCAATGTTCGTAATTGGGTTTGTGATATTCTCAGCGTATGTCTATTTTTTGATTTGGAACATATACTACGGATCCAAAAAACAAAGAGAAGAAAATTATCCTAATGTCCCTGATGTTATGGATATGGATGGGATGGGGAACTTTAGTAGATTTCCTACCAACGATATCAAAATAGAAAAACGTAATTTAAAAAGAAAAGAATATGAAACTTTACGACGTACCAAGAAATAGTAGAATTAGAGTGATCAGTGATGTCAAGGTCCCACCAGCGGCACCACAGATTGAGGAACAGGAAGAACTTAACTTTAGATCTGTAGATGGAATGTATAGTTATTGTACACGAGACAATGGTGAAGTGGTTCATTTGGTGGCTTGGGCGGAAGTTGAGATTGTAAATAAGTAAATTAAACTATTTATAGTATTATGATGGAACTTTTTAGACATATATTTGGATTTTGTGGTGAACACTTTCACCCAAATGTATGGACCGCAATGGCATCAGCCCCGATCATTGCAACAACAGTACACTACATAAAATGTAAGTGTGGTGGTTGGTTCTTTCATAAGAAGAGTTGTGATGAGAAAAATAATTAAATTATCCCTATTATTCTTATTGGTATTAAGTTTTACTTCTTGTGCATGTTATCATTGTCCAAGAGTATATAAAGATCGTAGTGTTCCAACAGGAATTGCGGTCCCTCTCAAAAAGAATACTAAACAGAACAAGTATGGACCAAAAAAACCATACTACGGTAAACCTGAAAAGAAAAAAAGAGTACGAATTTGGTAAAAAAAGTCTACATTAGTTGGGAAGAGGTATCAGAAATGGTACAGATCCTTGGTGATAAAATTAAAGATAGTGGTCTTAAAATAGATTACGTCTCAGGAATCCCAAGGGGTGGTTTTATTCCCGCAGTACTTTTCTCACATAAGTTTGATAAACCTTTCAGACATCATAAACAAGGATTGTATACTGATAATATTGTAATCATAGATGATATTGCAGATTCAGGTGTAACTATTCAGGAATGGAAGGAAGAATTTGATCAAGCTAAGTTTGCCACCCTACACTATAAAGAAGGTTCAACTGAAGAACCTGATTTCTACGCAATCAAAGTACCATCAGACTATCCATGGATTGTTTATCCGTGGGAACTTAAAGAGTCTGAAACAATTCAAGACTACTTAAAATAATCGTTGACAATCCAATAGTTTTTACTTATATTTTTATATAGTTATAAAGATACAATAATAAAAACTTAAAAAATTGGATAGACAATTGTTCAACGATTTCGAAACCCCCTCAGAATTTTACAATTTCGATGATGAATTTAAACAGAGTTTAGATAATTCTTACGATATTTTTACTGGTAGGAAAACTTACGTCGAAATTATATGTGACACTGATAAACCACATTTCTTTTTCTTTGAACCAACGGAAACTCCAACCAAAGAGGATATTGAGGATCTAGTTTACATTTATGAAGATTATGAGGAGTACGAAAGATGTGCAGAACTAATGAGATTAATCAAAACACAATTTTAAAAAAAAAATAATTATTTTTAATATTTCTTTGATTAATTAAAAAATAGTTTTTATATTTGTACCAACAAAAGGGATAGGTTGAACAAAACGATACCAAAGACCCCTAACGTTCTTTAAAATATTGAAAAGAGGCAGGACTAAGACTGATCATCACGGTCCTGAGTGTATGGGGGAATAAACTCTTCGAAAGGGAGTTAACCCACACCGACAGTAGACATGTTCTACCTCTCTTGGCTGATGTCCGCAAGACAGATGTTAAGGTGTCCTGACAAGGAAGAAGTGGTAATCATAGACTTAAGCTTAAACAAAGCTTACTTTCAAACTCATTGTGAGTACCCGAAAGGAAATCTCACCTTGTGACCGAATAATCCCTCTGTTGGGGATAAAGTAAACTGTAAGGGGTTGTACCCGCACCGTAAGATTAACACTCTGAAAGTGAATCGATTTAATAGTCGATACAGTTGTATGAGTACAACAAACAACAGATGTGATTTCCAAGGATAGCATACCTTGGTACATGTCCTCTTTTTATATTAAACCCTTAATCGGTAACGGTTAAGGGTTTTTTTATGCCCTGAAGTGAAAATATTTTTTGTATATTCCAAAAAATTCGTTATATTTGATGAAAATACGGATATGAAAATATTTGCAGTAAAGAATGGAATAAGGTATTTTAAAAAACAACTAGAGTCAACGGAAAAAAACGATAAAAAGGAGTACTATAGAAATGAGATATATCGTTTAGAAAGGAAACTTTATGTTTTGGAAGTAGAACAAGAAATAGACAATGACGAAATTATTCAGGAACGAGAAGAAACAAATTAAACTCTTAGAGGGTGAGATTGAACTAATTGGGTCGGACGGTAAAAAGATCCGACATCACGCAAGTAAATTTTCAATATGTGGGTGTGGTAGAGCTAAGACAATACTCTGCGATGGATCACACAAACTTACCGAGGATGAGTTTAAAGAAAGATAAAACCCCTTTAGAAAGGGTTATCCAACAATTAGATGAATGGATAAAGAAAAGTGAAGATGAGATGGCAAAATATCCATTACAAGCAGCTAAAGAGATTGTACAATCAAATATTGAATACGAGGAAAAGTTTGCGGGTAAGATGTACGATTATGGTGCGAGTGGTAGATTTGGTTATGAAACGGGAAAGAAGTTCTTTAAGGAAAAATACAATAACATATCATATGAAACCAAAGACACTGAAGAGTTGGGAGGAAGTAAAAAACAAAAGGGTTGATCTCAAAAATCTTAGACCATCAGATAGGTCAGAAGATTTTTATTATCAATTCGATGGTTATATGTACTATCCCGCAGTTCATAAACTTGACTTAGAACTTACACCAGAACGTCAAAGTCGTTAACTTTATTGTTTACTATTTAAGTTATATTCTGTAACTTAAACCATGGACAAAATAAGGAAAGCGAAGAAGTTGATAGAGGGGTTATCCGATGTAAAACCTAAAGTTGGTATAATATTGGGTTCGGGGTTCTCCGACGTAATCAACTATGTTGAAAAAGATGTAAGAATATCTTACGATATTATAGAGGGTTTTATACAACCTTCGATAGAGGGACACTCAGGTTTTTTATACACTGGTACCCTAAATAACGTTCCTGTAGTTGTAATGAGTGGTAGAAATCATTACTATGAGGGAAACTCAATGAAAGACATTACTCACCCGATCAGGGTGATGAAAGAATTAGGTGTTGAATACTTAGTCACTTCCAACGCAGTGGGAGCGTTGAACGAAAACTATAGACCTGGAGATATAATGGTTGTCACTGACCATATTAATTTAATGGGGGATAATCCTCTAATAGGTGATAACTATGATCAATATGGTCCAAGATTTTTAGATATGAGTGAGGTATATAATAAAAAACTTATTTCATTAGTCGAGGAATACTCAGAGACTAACAATGTTTTAATCCATAAAGGGGTTTTAACTGCGTTATCAGGTCCGTGCTATGAAACACCGTCAGAATATAAGTGGTTGCAGTCCACAGGTGCAGACGCGGTGGGGATGTCAACAATTCCTGAAGCTATCGTTGCTCATCATATGGGTATAAAAATACTATCCTTCTCCTTAATCACTAACAGTGGTGTGAAAGATGTTGAAGTATTGACTCACGAAAAAGTACAACAGATTGCTGCTGAATCGTCCGATAAACTATCAAAAATGTTAAATGATATAATATGTTATTTTCAATAGTATGTAAATGTATAGAACAGAAACACAAACAAGATTTAATTAGGTGTGTTAACAGTATAAGGAAATTTCATCCTCAGAATCCAATAGTGATTGTTGATTCTGACTCTCCTGACAAATCATATATGGATGAAATTAAATCAACAGTGAACAATGTTCATATAGAAGATATTTCCAACACGGGATATGAAACAGGTGCGATGTGGCACGTGTACGAGAACTACCCACATTATGAAACCATTGCGTTTCTACAAGATTCCATGGAACTCACCAGATCTTTAGATGAGTTTGAGGATTCACAATTAAAAGTCATCAATCTACATAATAATTGGTTTGGGTCTTTACCACAGGACAGAGAGTTCGCACAAAAAGAATTACCAAAGACAAATTATCAATATAGAGAAGATAATTTCAAAATGGTACAATTCAATTCAATGATTATAAAACGAACCGTACTTGACACATTAAAAGAGAACGGTTTAAACAAAGTAATTCCAACAAATAAGTTTGGATCATGTGCAATGGAAAGAATATTGGGTATTGTTTTGACCGATATGGGTCTAACCACTCCTGATTCTATTTTACCCAACGGAACAATTAAAAAGATATGGCGAAGCAGAAAATAGTATATACGGGAGGAACATTTGATTTATTTCATGCGGGTCATGTAAATTTTCTAAGACAATGTAAAAAAATAGGTGATAAAGTGGTTGTCTCACTAAACACTGATAGATTCATCAAGAAGTATAAGGGTAAATCTCCCATCAATAGTTATCAAGACAGAAAAATAATATTAGAATCTTGTAAATATGTTGATGAGGTTGTCGAGAATACAGGTGGTAAAGATTCTAAAATTGCAATAAAGAAGGTAAGTCCTCATTTTATTGTCATTGGGTCTGATTGGGCTTGTAAAGATTATTATTCTCAGATGGATTTCACACAAGAGTGGTTGGATTCCTACGGGATAACATTAGTATATATTCCTTACACAAAGGGAGTATCAACGACAGAGTTAAAAGAAAGAATAACAAACATTTAAATTATGAATCATTGGATAAATGAGGGTAGACAAATCCTATCAGAAAAACAAATAGACGAGTATAATAACATAAAAAGAAAACCATCTTTAGGTTGTCTAATTATGGTATTAGGTACCATATTGTTTTGGTCATTTGTTTATTGGGTGTATGTTTTATTTACGTCGTGATTTGACTTATTACAAAATTTTTTTTATATTTTAATAAAGTAACAGAAGATGAAAAGGTGGCACTCACAGTTAGAGATTGTTGGAATGGTAATTACACTATTACTATTAATAATTATCGGTTTGTATGGATCTAAAAAAGATAAGACCTACACAAAAGAAGTTATTGTTACCGACACCGTTTACAAAGAACAGAAAATAAATTTAGGTAGGTTAGATAGTATTGAGGAAATACTTTATTACGAAGTGATAGACCAAGAACTCTACCTTTATACGAAGAGTGATTCCGTTAGAGATGAAATGGAAAGATGGAATTACATAAGAAGTTTAGATCCAGAAGGGTGGGAAGAATAAGTAAGAAGGATGAACCTTACGAACCAAAATGTAAGAAATGTGGTAGGAAATTACCAATAGGTTTAGGACTCACGGTAGTTTGTATAGAATGTATAATAAAAAGACCAAGATAAATGAGTAAGTTTAAATTTACAACTAAGAACGGCGTTTATGTAAACGCGTGTGAGACCGACAGTGAGGAAAACGCATGGAAGTGGATATCTAAAATAAAGGTACTCCCAATAGAAAAATCGAAAGAATTGTACAATCTAACTGAGGTGTAACAAATGGAACTTCATTATACCACTACTGTTGCCAGTATTGTTAAGGAAAATAAAGAACTAAATCGTTTCATAGATTCAAACGAAATTAAGAAATATTACGGTGATTTGAATTGGGGGGTTGTTGTAATTAACAATGACCTTAAGTGTACATACTCCGATAATACCCTTGTCTTAAAGAAAAGTAAATATATAAAGATTCGCAGGGAGGGTAAAAGATATTTCTCAAAGAAGTTATATGTTCATTATTTAAAGATAGATTTCACCAGTGGTAATTTCTTAACCCTATATCGTTGTGGGGGGATGAAAAGAAAAAGAAGTCTAATATTCAGAACAAATAGTTTTGATAAGTTATCCGAATATCTTGATTTCAACTCCAATTACTTTTGGGATGATGTTGATACAGAGAAGGAAACCAAGGTAAAGAATGGTATCATTCATGTTTTGAAGGATCAATTAAAGTTTGGTAATTCTTATCTATACACTGACAATCCATTAGATTTAATGACCGCCATTTTTATATCTAAGAAGGGTATAAAGATCCCCAATAAAAACGCGGGTCTACTTCTAAGATATTTCTATCCTACTCAAAAGTTTCTAAAGAAGAACAACAATAAGTTAGTTCAATCAGTATTAGATCTTTTAGGGATGAGGGATTCCTTTACCATTAAAATTGTTCACAAATACCCAAGGGTAGATCTTCGTACAGTTAAGACTTTGCATCACTTATTAGGTTCAAAGTACATGTCTAATTTGGATGAAGATATATTTTCAACTAACACTTCCACATGGAATGATCCAAACATAAATAAGTTTACTTTTCTAAGTTTGAATGAACGTTTAAAGAGATTACCGGATCTGACCAACAAAGAAAAGAGTAACATGGTTAAGGTCATCAATGATAATGTTAAACAACATATCAAGAGTGAGGATTTTTATGACCCTAATCAACCTATGGTTTTTTCCGATGAGTCGAGAATTAACTTCGAGGGTTTATGTGTTATGTTAATTGATCACGTGGAAATGATTAAACAAATCATGGAGTACGATCCTCAGATTGCCATATCTTCCACAACTGCAAGAACATTTAATTTTGAACATACAAGGTTATCCCAATTGGTATCCAATATTAAAAGGGGTGTTGTGGTTTCCTATAAGTTTGATTCTGATATGGTTAAGGATATTGAAACTCCTCTTGGTGGGTTTATTCCGTACATACTTAAGGATGAGAATGAGTATCGTGAGGAGGGGAAATTCATGAAACATTGCGTGGGGATATACTATAAGAAAGAGGATTCAATTATTGTTTCACTTAGAAAGGACAATAAAAGGTGGACTTGTGAATATGATGTCCACACTGGTAAGTTATTACAATCGATGGGTAAGATGAATACTCCACCTGATGATTATGTTATTCCTTATATTGATTTAATTACCAATAAGGCAATTGCATGGTCAAATAAAAAGAAACTTAAATGTTTAGAGAAGTTAACCACACCTGTTAAGATTAATGGGGTCGAAGTTTCTAAGGGGGAATATATAGATGACCTTCCATTTTAAGGGGGTCTTAAAAATAAACCAAGACTATCCCCGAAGGGTCCGTTTCGGTCTGAGGTGGTCTGAGGTCAAAAATGAGGGAAATAAAACATAGTTAAAAACCAAACGAAGTAATGTTATGTAAGAAATGTAATAAAGAATTCACACCAAAGAAGGGGGCAAGGAATTACTGTAGTGTCTCTTGTGCAAATTCAAGGACATTCTCAGTAGAGAGTAGGATAAAGAAATCCATAAAAACCAAGAGAGCTCGAAAGCGGGGGGATTACGATCATCTAAATATGAATGTCATTAACAATGATAAAGAAAAGATCAATAAGTCTACTCAAACGTGGGTAACCAATTATGAAAAGAAAAGGAGTGAGGGTTATTTACATTCTTGGGACACTATAAGGAAATATCATTTTATAAAACAAAACCATACCTGTGAAGTATGTGGGACAAGTCAGTGGATGGGGAAACAGATTCCTTTAGAACTTCATCACATAGATGGTAAAAGAAACAACAACCATGACGATAATCTTCAGGTGATATGTCCTAACTGTCATTCTCAGACGGAAAACTATTGTGGAAAGAACATTAATGATCGTCATCCTGTGGATATTAATGAGAGGGAAGAATTGGGGACAAAGATTGAACTATTCACTTATAAGGAGATTTTGGAGGATTGGAAAAATTGCGGGGTAAAACCAAAAGGATATCATAGAAAGAGAGATTATCTAAGTAACAAGTATAAACTATCTTCAGGAATGATTGGTAAGTTAATCTACATTTACAAAAAGGATCCATTATACATAGAGATGTTGGATAGTGACAGTGATCTAAGTATAAACATGGTATACAAATTACTTCATGAAACCAATGAGGACCTTCACAAATATTTCGGGGGATAAACCAATATAGATACTATGAGAAAAGGTAAAATGTCTTCTATAAGAAGAAAGAGTAATAAGAGATATCATCTATACGATAAAGATGGTAATCTAAAACTTGACAAGTTAAATAAAAGAGATCGTAAGAAGTATATTGATTCTCACAATAGAGAACTTAAAAGATTGGAAGAAGAAAAACGTCCACCTAAGATAAGAAGGAAAATAGACGGTATATGGGTAACCGTTGAAAGCGGGGGTAAAACCAATATTAATACAGATTAAATACTCAATTACCATACGTACAAATTAAAAAGTATTATACGTAACTACATATAGAATACAGATAAAGAACTATAGTATATGTATAAGAATATAATCCCAACTCTCATAGTAATAATCTCCCTAATAGGTAATAGTCTATATAGTCAAATAGAATGTAGTCCCTATTATAAAATAAGAAACTATAGTATAGATGATAAAGGTAACTATGGTATCTCTTATGTAAGTTGTTTTCATGCACAAGGTGTAGTAGTAGATCTAAGTTATAAGAGTATAATGATAGGAACTCATATGATGGATAAAGGTCATAACAATACAGTATATGGATTCATAAGTTATAGGTATTTCATAGGTAGAAAAACCATAGTTCATATAGGTCCTTTATATAAGATAAATAACGATTCAGGATTACTCATTTGTCAGTATGGTTTGGACCATAATCTGTATGGTCCTGTATATTTGACAAGTAGAATCCTACAGGTAAAAAGAGATCTAAATTATCTAAATGTAGGTATTAAAATAACCCTATAGTAGTCATACAAATTTACCCCCGAATAATCATTTCCAGACCCCCTAAGAACGTCATACATACTTTGTACCGTTAAGTGTCCATAAGTCATACAAAAGTGTCTTAAAACGTATGTATTACAGTCCTTTTTTGTCGTAGTTAATTTTTTAGGTCTCACTACCCCCGAATCGGTACTTTTCTTAGGTACGTATATATAGGACCTCGTTTTTCCCACTTTCTACCACTTTCCTACACACCGTAGGGTATTGTGTCGTGTGCGACTCAAAGACACTTTTTCTAAAAATTTATAAATATGATACTGTTATATCGGTCATACATCCCTGAACCCCGTATAATAGTTAAGTCATTATACTATAATATGTCATACATTATACATCCACAATATAACTGTTATATCGTTATACTCGGATGAGATGTCATACACCCGTATAATGAAAAAATCATAATACAAATCGATATACCCCCACGGGTATATAATATTATAAAGTGTATGACATTATACCCTGACGGGTGTCATACATTTATAGTCTATGCCAATTAAAATACGGGAGTAGTCAGGACCATCGAACCTGAGAGGTTCTGCCAATTAAAATTCGTGATCAGGGGACCTGAAGAGTAAATTCTTTATAGAGTTTTTGTTCCTACGATCGGACCGTTATTTATTTGTGGTCTGATTTTGTAAGGTTGTAATTTCCGACCAAGTGCAAAACCAGTTTGTTCTTCATCTTGGTCTTCTTTAAACCTTATAGTTAACTGACCAATAGAGGACAGTTTAGGTAATAGTGTAAGTTCTACATTAATATCTTTTACGTCATACAAACGAGTAATACCTTTTAGTATTTTGTGATCTCTCTTGATCCTTGTCATACACTCTTGTTTGGAGGGTAACTTTAAATTCTTCATCTTACTGACAATACCTAATATATCGTCTGTAGGGTTTTCAATATCTATGACTAACTCTCTACCTGAAGAACTAAATATATCTGTTAGTTTGCCAATTACAATTGAGGATCCTCCTCCCTCAAGGAAGTCAGTGATCATAAGGTGGTTTAGTGAAACGAACTCATATCCCTTTTCGTGTATGTCTTTGTCTTTATTTATTTCCTCTATTGAAGTTGTAAGAACATTTTCTATTACTCCCCCGAAATTTGATTCGAGGTCTAAGTCTACGTTTACCGTTACGTCTAATAATAAAACAGAATCAGAACCGTAGTAATGAACGGCTGCAGTATAATTCTCTTTCTTTAAATCAAAGTAACGACTCTCGTTAAGGTCTAATAGTTTCATATATAATAAATAGTCTGTTATGCCAATTAGAAATGGGCTTCTTGGATCCTGATCCGTCGTCCGTAATCCCGCCAATTAAAATCGGCCAGTCTTCAGGATCTACCGTCGGGATAAAAAAAAGGACCACCATATGGTAGTCCCCTTTTCTAACCTTACAATAGTTGCAACTTACGCTGCCGCTTTTTGTTTAAGTAACTGGTTTCTAAATTTGATAGCCTTCGCTTTGTTAGTGAAGTACTCATCGTATTGAGTTCCTTTAATTGAAACTCTTACTCTGTATCTATTACCATTAGAATTCGTTACTTGGTAAATGTTGTTACCTAGGTTCGTGTAGCTGTAGCTACTAGTAGTTGACTTTGCCATATACTTAATTTAAATTATAATGTTTATTACACTAAAGTATACACATTATATTTTACAAAGTCAACCCCCCGATTTGGAAAAGGGTCCATACAATACGTCAAAGAACATTGCTGTGGTACGTGAACCACACGTGCCAATTAAATTTCACCTCCATCACGGTGATTCGGGTGAAGAGTAATTAGAAGAGTTTAATTATGCAGTTTATTAATATTGTTGCTACCAATATCATAAAACTCCAACCAATCATTTTATAAGATGTCTCCATCCTACTAGGGGACCTACCCTGATTGCTTCTATACTGCCTAAATTTTTTTTCTTTCATATTAATCTATTTTATGTCTAACTCTATTAGCCCAAGAGTTAATGTATTGATTCTCTTCTTCTAAGGATTTATCAAATTCTTCTTGAGTCATCCCCATACTTTTTAACTCCTCAGGAGTCATTACATGTCTCATCACAGGTAGTTTTTATGCCAATTAGTTTTTGCATCTCCATCCTGATCCTTCTTGTTGAGGTCAAGCTGTCTACCAAAGAAGTACATTAACTTCTTCTCCGCATTCTTCATAGATTCTTCATCTCTTACTTTTGCGGCCTCTTCCCATTTACCCATCCAATATGATATCTTGGGAAGGAATCCGTGTGGGTGTTTATTTTTCATGCTTCTACCTGTATTTGTTTATTAATAAATTTATCTAAACCATCCTTGGTTATGAATACCTCTTTGTTCTGTATGTACATCTCACCTTCATACCCATCTAAGTTACAGTCATAATCCGACAGTGTCCAATAGGGTTTTACTCGGGGGTTGTATTTTACACTCATAACTTCACGTTTATTAAAATCAGATAAACCTGATCTACCCACGTCGAAAGAAATCCAAGAACAAACCGTTTTGTTAGATCCTTCGTAAATTTGTTTGGCAACGTTCCTCCTGTTATTGAGTTTACCACTCGCTACACTAAAAACGAATTCCGAGGGGTTATAGTATTCAACCTCATCAGTTTCTTTATTACGAAGTTGCCACTTCATGTAGTTCTCACCTTTACCTAAGTGGAACCTTAATCTTTTATTTCTTTTGATTCTCATATCATTTCAATTTCTTCTTCTAAAGATATTAAATATTCATTTTTTTTACAATCAGGACAACACTTCTCCTCATAGAGGGTGTGGTCTTGAGAGTTGTGCCGATTAGATTCGTAGATGGTCCCGAGTTCCTCCTCGGTTCCTTCCCACATACAATACCTACATTCTAAGTTAGTCTGCGTACTCATCTTCGTATTCTTTTTCGTCTTCAAGATCTTCTTGGTCCTGAAGAAATGTGACTCTAATCCCGTGAACCATACCATCCATCTCAGAGATCTCAAGTAAGTACTGTCCATCACCATAACCTGTTGATGATACGACCCCCGATTCGTAGGTACCCCACTGTTCCTCCCTTAAGGTACGATCACACATCTTTACATACCACTGTTCACCATCCTCCTTTTGTGGGCGAACAGGGTGATCACCAAATGGGTCACCTTTATCAGTTAACCATGGTAGATCTTTTGCAACTTCATCTTTACGGTAGGATGTCATACAACAGATACTCATCTGTCCACTGTCTACAGCGACACTACCTAATTCATCCCAATTGGGATCCACAATATTTTCATGTATTACAGTAAGTGACTTTACCCTTTCTCCCCAATCACCCTCATCGGACTTTACTACCTCTGTGTCATACACACCAGGTCGCATATTGTTGATTTGTGTGTTGAACCACCCGTCTACATCATCGTAACACGGATCGGATACAATTACTTTCTCACTTAACTTAATTTGATTTTCTTTCATGATACTATATATTTTTGATTACTATATTCAAATATACTAGTATTTTTTAGAATATCACAACAAATACTAGTTTAAGTATGCCAATTAGATTTGGGATGACGCCGTCTGATCACCATCCCTTTGGCCAATGATAATAGTGCGGAGTAGTACCTCCACCTCTATATAGGTCATGTTCCCTGCGTTCTTCTATAGAAACTTTTTTGGGGGAACTTACTTTAATGAATCTACCTTTAGAATCTCTAGCTAACTTCATTTTCTACCACAGTATAATTTACTTCTAATAATTGGTCTAACATGTATGACAATGTTTCGATATCTAAACCTTCTACATCGTAATCCACATAATCACCTATGTGGTCTCTACCTGTTAACATTCCGTCTTCATTTATACCGGTACAAATCCATGTAACTGTATCCATACCTGCACCATGGCATTCTACATCAATTTTAAACATTTGATCGAATTCCATTTCAACCCCGAGTAATTCATCCTTTATATAACGGATTATTTTCTTCTTTAGGTTTTCTTTATACTGTTGAGTTAATGTTATGTATGACATATGAGTCAATTTAAATTAATAATTGTTACTTAAGTAACTTCGTAAGTTCGTTACGGTTTTCCGCAATTACTTTGTCCATCGCAACTTGGATCTGTTTTTTAGCAGATTCCATGAATTGAAGATCTTTCTGAAGAAGATTTAAGTCATCTCCCTCTTTTTTAGTTCTACCGACAATGACCCTGATATCCTTAGTACTCCCTCCACGTCTGTAGAATGGAGATCTTGCATATATGTAGTCACCTCTAACTATCGATAGTTTTATTTCACTAATATTCTCCATAGCTCTAAGCTGAAGAATCGTTTCCTCTAATAACGATACTGTATCAAACTGTGTTTTCCAACGTGTCACAATATTTTTATATGTCCCCGTCATCTTCGACAGTACAGGTGACATTTTAGTTGGCCCATCGTTTAGGAATCTTTCGAATTCACTTAACTCTTTATTGGTACCAACGATATCTGTGAATACACCATTTACATGTTTGAACTTCTGTTTTTTAATCATATTTTCTAAATTTATTTATTGCCAATTAAAATTCGACAGGTCCTCCTCAGGATTCTGTCACTTCCTTTACTTCTTTGAGCAAGTGCTCTACAACTTCTTTAACTTCGTTTTCCTTTAGAAAGTCAAAACTTTCTTCTACGAGTTCTGTCATTTTTTGTTCTGCACTTTTATTAGACTCGGGTAAGTCGTTGAATTCGTCAATTACCCATTCAGTGTTATGTTCAAACTCCCTATCCCACCATTCATAGAAACCTTCAAACTTATAGATTCCTCCTTGGTAGGTGTAATCTTCCTCATCAGTCGTTCCGTCCGAGAGTATCGTAGTTTTACCACAGAAGTCCGCACCAGGTTCTTCGTAATACATTTGGACATTAACACCATATATGTTTGCTAAATGTTTCATTGCCTCGACTGGTGGTGACCAAGCGGTTTCCTCATTTATGAAAACCGAGTTACCATCAACCTCTATTTGTTCAAACCCGATATCCCATTTAGTCCCGAACCTATTTACATTGTGGTTATACCAACCACCCGATTCAAGTTCTTCAGGAGTCGTGTGGTCTTCCACACCAATTACAGATTCAAAGAATCTTTCGCTACCTTTCTTACGGGCTGCGTCTATTACGGCAATTAACCTTTTCATTTTTTTAGGTTCACCATTTACTTCTATACTATTGAAACACCAGTTTGGCATAATGATTATAATTTAATAAGTTGTACAAAGATATAACATTTATTTTATTTTACCACCAAGAACTATAATAAACATCATAACCCTTCGAGATTGCAGTTAGAGCTTCTTCTACAAATTGTAGGTCTTCTTCTCTATATTCTTCAGATGAGTCATCCCCAAAAAAGAAACCTTGGGTTTCAGGTAATGCACCATCTTTAATGTCTTTCTCAAGAGTTTCTAAATCCTCCCAAGTTAATTGAACATTTACACAATTAAATTCGGGTGACTCACCACCCTTCTCATAGTAAAGTTCACTCATCCATCCCTGTAAATGGGGATGTTTCCTCCAATAATGGAGTTCCTTTTTATCTACGAGTACCTCGTGTTCCTCAGTTTCCTCGTTATACTGTTCTGTAGAAAAGTCTACTGGTTCTTTAATGAATCCCTTTTTGACTTTGTATGCGAATTGATCTAGTCCCATAATTAAATTTTTACTTGATTATTATATAACAAAGATAATGATTATAATGTTATATCCAACTATAAATGAGTAAATCTTTCTGCCAAATAGAATACGTACTGGCCCGGCGCTGTAGCAAAAACTGGTTTACCTGGCGGATCACCTGGCGAGTCTCCAGGTCAATTCTAATTGGCATTGTCATACACGTGCCAATTAAAAACGAACAGGTGATCTGCGTGCATAGTAATTTCTCAAGCATGCATAAAAAAACCCTACCATTGCTGATAGGGTTCATGGACTTTCTTTTTAGGTTTTTGTCCCATAGGTGTTTGTCCATTAATAAGACACCTGCATCTTAAGTGTGCATATCCACGAAAACTATATACTTTTTATTCGTTGGGTCGTCATCTTCTAATTGAGAGGTGTCTAATTGAGTAACTCCACATTCCCCTAACTCCCAATCGTAGTAGTAGTCTTGTAATACATCAAACTCTCGACCCTCTTTTTCCAAACGAGCTTTAGACATTTCGATTTGAAACATATCCTCACAGTATTTCTTGGCACCATACCAATCAAAAGGACTTAGATGTTTACCCTCACCACATCTCGTGAATTGGTCTTTATAGTAGTCATCTACTTTCATCCATCCACAAACTTGCCGATTAATATCCTCGACGGTGGTCCCTTCTTTAGGACACCACCTCGAATTACCCCATTCTTTATTTTTGTCATACGTGGAATACACTTCGTTATCCTCACTGACACAACCACCAATGGTTCTCCAATTATTTTCAGTTCCCCATTCTGAGATTTCCGTTTCAACAGCATCACATGCCTCTTCGGGGGAAGAGGCAGTTACGATACAAAAATGTAGATTATGCATATTCTTCTTTTTTCATTTTACTACCACTATCTCCAAACAATTCTACTTTTAGAGCTTGTCGTTCTTCATTCCAATCGGAATGGTTACTACGTTTCCAATCCTCATAAAAGTTTTGTTTCCACCAACTATCCTCACATAGAACTCTAATTACATCAAAAGATATGTCGGTAAAGTTTTCTTCACAGTAGGAATATAAATTCTCCTTACTGTTTTTCTTGGGTACGAATTTACCCTCATCAGCATAATCTCCTGTAATTACAATGTTATCACCAGCCCAAGAACCCACAAGTGGATTATCACTTCTCAAATCTCCACCCCCACGATTATTTCCGTCGGCGAGTAGAATTGCAAGTCCTTGCATGATTGACATTCCGTCTGATGAAAACTCCATTAACTTTGCACCACTACCAAATGCGTGTGGTGTCATTACTTCTCCTTTTGTAGTGTTTACTACCTTATAGTACTGTCCCATAATTAAATTTTTAAATGATTACGGTATAAAGATATAAAAGTTTTATTATTATACAAAACTTTTTAATCTTTTTCTCATCTTTTCTGTGCCGATTAATTTTGCCATTGCATCACGGGTCCCATCCCTGAAGTCCTCAAGTTTACCCACATAAACCCTAACTTGTTTATTCTTTGTTGGGTTAATAGGGAAAGTTGTTCTTGCGGTTAAATAACTCTTACCTTCTTTGTTGGTGTACTTACTAATGTAGACTGTGGGGTTATCCACCATTTTAGATCTACGGTACTCAACCCACTTAGACATAAACTCATTATAGAGTTCTTTATTGTTCTCGATAAATTCTTTAGGATAGTCCATGTTTATTTTTTTACAAATATAATAAACTTTTGATTATACACCAAAACAATTTACATATTTTCTATGCCAAATAGATTAAGGGATTAACGTTCCCGCAGCGGGAACTTTTATTTTAGGTTGAGCTAACTGTGCTCATTGCGAGCTCAGCAATAGTAATTGGCACGTGCCAAATAGAATCTACAGTGCATGATGACTATAGTCTACATTTTGTGCATTAAAAAACCCCCACCTAATAGGTGAGGGTCTCATAGTAATCACTTGTAAAATTGTCATGAAATTACAAGACTACAAATATAGTATTTAAAAACTATATTAGACTATAAGTTTACTTTTATTGATGCAGTGAAATTATTTCTCTGTAGTACATCATGAGAAATAACGTTGTTTATCGTGTTCGCAATCTTTTCGTATTCTTTAGGTGACACGTTAAGACTCTTCACATGAACTTTCCCATCAACAACTTTAAACTTAACGAGGATACTTTTACTCATCTTTGATAACTGACTGAACATATTCTAATTTATTTATGGTGTCTATGTGTTGGGAACCACGGAATCTGTTTTGTGATTGTATGATATTAACTATCACACCTCCCGTTGGTGTATACCCATCGTCGACATGTTGGTTAACTTTTTCTGTTAGTCCTTGAGGACTTGAACTTGATAAGACTTTGTATTTCATGACATTTATTATTTGATTACAATGTAAATATACGAAAAAATAATTATAATACAAATAGTTTTATACAGAAAAGTTAAAAAAATTCCCGATTCTGGGGTTCCCAGTCGTAATTTTATTTGGCAAGGGTGCCGATTAAAATACGGATACGTCTTCAGGATCACCAACAGTTCATCCTGATCTGAACCGTGGGGTGGTGTCAAATTCTATTTGGCATTGTAATACACCTGCCAACTAAAATCGAGGAGACAAGGTTGTCAACTTCACCTTCACGTATAAAAAAACCCCCACATTTCTGTGAGGGTAATTCCGTTAACTAACCAAAATTAACAACCAAACTAAAACAAACTATATTTCTACCATATTACTAAAATCTCTATGTACGTCTATGGGAACTTCGTATGACTTATTATCTTTTGTCCATATTTCAACTTCCCCACAATATTTTTCTTCTAAGAATTCTAAACCTAATGGATTACTTTCTTTATACATCTTACGTATTACATTTTTAAAGCTTTCCATTTTTTGTTTCATCTTCTTACCTGCAAAGTCTTCATAACTAAATTCAACTTTGTATTTTTTCTCAAACTCTTGTACACATCCTGCACTAAAGTTACTTGAATATATTTGAGTGAATACTTCCACCATTTCGTCAGTCCATTCCATAATTAATCAGTTACATAAATTACATCCGACGTTTTTTCATCTTGGTAGTACATTGACCCACCATCGTTACCCTCATCATCCGATTGAGGAATCAAGATTGTTCCATCAGTAAATTTTATTACTACGGGTCTCTTATACCACATAAGGTTTTCCATATCCTTATCTCCCAACCAAGTTACTTCCTTGATTGTTTTACCTTTTAGGTACTTGTTGAATTGTTTTAAATGTTTATCCATGACTTTTAGTTTATATCATTAGTGTTACACAATATTACATCTCCAACGAGTGGGTGTCCACACATACCCGAAGCTTCATGATTTAAAGGTAGTCCATGTATTAGACCTTCTTCATTCACGATTAAAACTCTATCATCGTTTATGTAAACTAACTCGATAAGTCCACCGACCAACTCTTGTTTTCTTTTAAGAGTATCGATGTTTACGTTTACTTCTCGTGTTCCATCCGTTTTTAATAATGTTGCCATCTGACTAATGATTTATGATTACTATGTAAAGATATAAAAATTATTTCATTATACAAATTTATTTACTTTCTTTTCTGCCATTTAAAATTCGGGATACCTTCAGGATCTCCTCCTTGAAAACTTCTAACATGGATTCCTCATCAATAATGATATCATCCCCATCATGGGTATAATAAACGGGAACTTTAATATGTTCTTTTTCAGGTTTGATATAATTTGTACTTTTTACTTTCATAATTCTATTACTTTATGCCCATTAAAATACCCACAGGTCACGGGAATCTTTCTTGGATTTGAAATGAAGTGTGTAATACGCCACCAATTCTTTTCTAATTGTGTATTACATTCAAAAGGTTTTACTCCCTCTGCAGTTGATAATGTAATGTGTGGGAATTCATTAGACGACTTACCACCTTTAACAATTAAACAATCTACTTTCTCATCAGTATATCTTCCGATAACTTCAAGCTTAAGTTTCTTACCAACCTCTAAATCACTTATGTCTTTGGGACGGAAGGTGATTGTTTGGTGATGGTAAAAGTGATTGGCATGTTTCGGGGGGAATAGTTTTTTCAAACTATCTACATCATCTACGAAATATCCACTATAAATTATATTCATTGTATTACATTTATCTATAAAGGGTTACATAGTCTCCAAACTCACTATCAAAGTAATTAACTAAATTTTCATAGTCTCCCTTTGTCATACGTTCGACATTAGAATCAATGTCTTCGTTAGAGAAACCTAATTGTCTCCACAACTTCCTGGCCGTGCCAATTAAAAAATACGCATTTCCCTGTGGTCCCGTTAAATCGATTACGATTCCCTGTTTTGGTTTATCTACTATCATTTTTTCTTATTTAAGTCGGTTAATTTAATCCATCCCTCCTTTATACCTTTACGACATTCATTTACACCGAATCCTAAGAATTCGTTTCTGTATTTAGAAGTTGTACGTGAATAGTTCCAGTAGTGCTCATCAAAGATGTACTGGGGTCTACTTACGTCACCATCTTTATATCTATGGTTTGATTTGTAACAGATATTAGTTCCGTACGATACGAACATTTGTCCTAAATTACTTGACATAATCTGTTGATTTGCTAAGGGGTTTCCACCTCTTGAAGTCATCGGTTCTACCGATAAGAATTGCATTATTTTCATGATTACTATTATTGATTACTATACCTCAAATATATAACATTTATTTCGTTATACCAAATCTTTCTTTGCCAAATAAAATCCGACTGGTCCAGCACAGCCGTCTGTCGAGATGAAGTATATGGAAGTGGAGATAGAAGACTGGTGCGCCTGGTCTTCAAGAAAATAATTGGCAAAAAGAAAGGGATACATAAAGTACCCCTCTCATTTCGTTTCACATTATAATCGTTGTTTTAACACCGTTCCTGTTTAACAACAACACAAATATATTAAACAAAGTCCATGCCAACAACTTATAAACAGTTAAATTAACCATAAAGTGTTATGCCAATTAGAATTGTGCATCTCACCCGGGCCAAATCCCATCATATTTTATGGGTTTGTCAACCTTAGCGCATAAAAAAAACCCTTAACAAAAGGGTTTTCTTCTAAACGTGAAACGAAATTCAAGGGGGTGTCGTCAAACTATGTCTGTTTAATTCCCATAGTTCATACTCAATAAACCCAAGTTTGTCTGTAATAAACTGACCAACATTGGATGTTTGTTGTAATACGTTTTCATAAGGTATTCCCAATGTACGTTTACAAAATTTCTTTAAGTTCCGAATTACAAATCGGTGGGGGATGTTCCCATTATCCTTTATGGTTAAAACCCATTTATCGGATGTTTTAGTTAAATAACCTTTCATGACATATTGTGTTTTGATTACTTAACTAATGTAATACAATTTTCTAATATAACCAAATTTTTATAATATAAAGTTGTGGAGTCGGAGAACCGTGGTGATCAAGAATTTTTATTTGGCATTGTAATACGAACTGAAGGTTCGTACGTCCTCCCTTATTCTATTTGGCAAGGGTGCCAATTAAAATATATCTATATCCATGTGTATCCTTTTTACGAAAATGTTAAACACAAAAAACCCCACTCTTTCGAGTAGGGTTAAATTTGAACTAAATCGAGGGGGACAACTTACACCACCTCGTATCGTACTCCTTTATAGGAAATCTTTTTGATGTTGTCCGTTCTCATTGTGAAAACTTGTACCTCTCTCTCGTTGTAGGTTGGTAAGAAAGGTTGAATAACATCTTTTTGAATTGGTTGTCCGTTGTGAATGTACTCGTTACGAACTGACTGACCTTCAAAAGTTTCATACATAAAGTATGTGTTGTCGTTGTTTCGGTGTTTAACTACACAAGGACTGATGTGTTCAAACCAATTTGGTTTGGTTTCAAACTCTTGGTTGTTAGTTTTCTTCTTCATACGATTTTCGTAATCGGGTAAACAACGAACATTTTTACTTGACTTCTTAACTACTGAATTGTAGTAGGGGTTGTTTGTCTTTTTCATTTTTACATTTGTAACACTCTCGATGTTTACAAATTCCCCTTTTTCGACTTGTTGTAAGATATTGACTAAAGTTTCTTTGTCAATTCTTTGTGGTGTTTGATTTTTCATATCCGATGAAAATTTTAATTGTTAATAATACTCAAATATAACACTTATTCCTTTATACACCAAACATTTTATAAAAAACTTTGAACTTTGTTTGCCAATTAAAATTTAGAATGGGTTCACGGGACACGAACTTTTTTCTAATGTTCCAAATTTTCTATGAAGTTTTTTTGATACGGGTGATCCGGATCATATTCTAATTGGCGGCTCAATCAATGTATTATTATATTTTTTATTCAATATAGATTGATTGAGCTATGTGCCAAACAGAATACCTAATCCTGAGATGGTAACTTCGGGTCGTGAGACCTAAAGTGGAAGAATTAGTTTCGACGTGCACCTTCAAACATTTTGATTGGCGAGTGCCAACTAAAATTACAAGAAGCAATCCCGCGGAGGGAAGGTTTAGTGCATAAAAAAACTCCCACCTATATGGAGCGGGAGTTTACTAACAACTAATTTTAATCTAAACCAAAAATGAAAAAATCAAATGTCCCATACGACACTTAAAATTGTACGTACTAAAAAGTAAGAGAATGCGATTCCGATAAACCAATAACATATATAATCGAACTTATCACTATCTAACCATTTAATAACTCTATCTACTAACTTTTCCATATCTACTTTTTCTGTAAAGGTTAATAGTGAGATTTCTAATTCCAATTGAGATGATGTATAGAATAACTGAATAAAATATAACTACACACGTTCCCCAAAAACCCAAGAGTAATATCTGTCCGATATTCAACTCTGATAATAAATTTAAATAATGTTCCATGACTTTAATTTTGATTACTAATACTCAAATATAATACTTTTTTTATTATAAACAAGATAAAAGGATAACTTTATATGCCGATTAAATTGCGAGATGGGCCCTGAGCCTTCAGTCTAAAATTTGTTCTTGAAGTTCCTTTACCAAATCTTTAACTTGTGATTGTGTAAGTTGGACATGAGCGAACATACGATTATGGTCAATATCGGGGTCGATATTCATTTGTACCATAATACCATTCTTTCCACCACTAAAACGAGTTAGTCTGATTTCACTTTCTTTGTTACCAAATTCGGTTTCTTTCCGACACTTGATTGATTTCAATTCTGTTGACATAATTTCTATTGTTTAGACTATAAAGATATAACAAATAATTGGTTATACCAAACTCATAGTTGCCAATTACTATTGCTGAGCTCGCAATGAGCACGTTCTGCAACTGCATTTAGCTGCAACAGCACTATCAAAGATTTTAATTGGCGGGTGCCAAACAAAATATTTTGATCTCAGACGGAACTTCGGGTCGTGAGACCTAAAGTTGCCAATTAGATTGTTTGAGATGCATCTGAACTTTTCGGGGGGAATTATTATAAAACAAAAAACCCCACCTCAATTAAGAGATAGGGTTTATCCATTGTTATCAGTAATCAACAACTAAACACGAATGAATATCTTTTTGTCGTTTCGACGTTTATAATTATAGATATCCTCTATCATTCTAACATAGTCAGATTGATTACCACAAATCTTGAAATAGTGGGGAATGATTTCAGATTTCTTTATGAACTCATTTGTATTAAACTCATTCTCATACTTGTTTAATACACTTAACATACTACGTACAAAAATAGTACGTGAATATCCTTCAGGGAAAAACTTTTGTAGTGAAGTAATAAACTCTCCCCATTGTACCGCTTTACTATAACTACTTATCTTGAATTGACCATTGTTGAATTGGTCTTTACGAGTGTTAGTAAAAGTACCATTGGTTAAAAGGAACATACTATCAGTTAAACTAAAATGGGGGAATACCTCCATATATTGTTTCAACTTAATATAGTTACGATTACCTTTAGATACATAGAACTCCAAGAAATCTCTACGTGACCAAGAGGCTGAATTGGTATTAGACCTAATTACCTCTTTTTCTCCATAGTTGTTTACTTGAAGATAATAGATTCCTTTACCACTCATCTTACTCGCGTGGTATCGGTGTTGTCCGTCAATAATTTCCATTCTCTTATTGACTACGATAGGATTTACAAGAAGTCCCTCATTGGACATACTCTCATAAATTTTCTTAACTCGACTCATATTAACTGGTCGATTGTTTTCCATTAACTTGAACATATCCAAGTTAGTTGTGTACTTGACAGTCATGTCACTTTTCGGTTTCATCGTTCTATTCGACATAATAAAGTTGTTCGGAATTTTCTCCCCGTCCCCGGTTTAATTGTTGAATTACCTTACAAACATATAACATATTTTATTATTATCCAAATATAATTGTAAATCTTTTTTATTATACCCGCCAAATAGATTTTAAAATGAAGAGAACCTTGATGGAAGTTATGATCAGGATCCTGATGGTGAATCAAACTTTAATTGGCACCACACCCTATGATCACAGACGACGGTGGGACCTGTTGTATTTTATTTGGCACCCTCCCCATATACCCTATGGGTACCCCCCTCCCTCCCTCATGGAGGGGTATCCCCCCTTATTATAGGGGTTTTTCGTACTCTGTACAGGGGGGTCAATGCCGTGAGAGAAATTTTTGGCAATTTTTTAGGGAAAATCGACTTTTTGTTCTCGGGGGGTAAAAACCTTTAATAGGGTAAAAAGGGTCAAAATCGAAAATAAAATTTTCAAGATTTTTTATGAATTTCTAAAATACTTTTCGCGAAGGTTAGTAGTTGGTCGGAAGATGCTTCATTCTTCATAGTGTTGGCCAATAAAGAAATTATTCGCACGTTCCCTTTAATATAACCTTTAGAACTATCTATCCTGTCTATAGAGTAGTAAAACGGTTTTTTTGAATCCTTCTTATTGTATGATAATTTAATTTTAAGGTATGGACATGTTTCAGATATTACAATATCCTCAGGTTTTAAATTATATTCCAATCCTCTTCTTCTTGCACTTATACTGGCTTTGAGACAAATTACCTTCTGAAGGTTAGAGGGTACATAATCCTCGTAAACAAAATCATTTAATTTAGAAATTTCATTAAGTCTTTGTTGTAATCCTAACGCAGAAACCACCCTAATGTTTCCTTTAACAATACCTTTCGACCAATCTAACCTGTCAAGAACGTAATAGTTATCACTTCTACGATCCTTATAGTCGACTAATATTGGTATGTTGATTAAGGGACATCTTTCAGGAATTACAATATCTTCAGGGGAGATTTCAAAAGATGATCCTTTTTCTGTAGTTTTACTTCTATATCTTTCATATAAAAATTCCTCGGGTGTTAAATCTTTTGTTTGTTGATATACTTGAGTACCTCCCTCGTGTCCATCTCTTGTTTTGATCGAATCCCAATACGAAAAGTCGCCCTGTCCAAGTTGATCATAAATTTTTCGTTGTTCATCATTCATGTCAACGCCGACGGGCGGTAATATTTCTAAAGTCCTTAATCTCTTTCGTACTTTATAAATTTTTTTTTGTATTCTTCTCTTATCTCTGTTGTGGTGTCTCCAAACAAGTGATCGATATCCCATATCAACCTATTTTTATATAAAAAATATAAGAAAATGAAATAACAAAGTCAACAGAGGTAAAAAAGGGGTAAATCTAAAATAAAAATTTTCTGGATTTTTTTGGAAAATCGAGACTATACTATTCTTGCGGGTTTTAAGTTAACTCTTGTCCACTTGTAACCGTAGTTTGTATATACCTCAACATGATCATCACAATATTCCCTCATTAAACGGGAAGTATATTTCCAAGGATGTTCTAAGGGTTCTTCAACCAATGTGTTTACTTGTGAGGTCGTACTAAAAATATAATCAGGATCGGTGGGATCATCATTCAACCATTTACTAATCATATGTCCTTTCTGATTTATAAGAGAAACGTATGGGGAATAAACATTTGTAAGTTCATTAAACATATTAGGACCAACATATTCTAAATATAAATCTACTGGCATGTTTAGTTTATAGTTGTTTATTAATTTAAGGAGATATGTGTTATCAACTATATATGCGTGTGCTCCAATACCTAAATGTGAATGTGGAACTTGTATTAAATCATCTACAGGTTTACCTGCAATTCGGGGGGAAGTTCTACCAATCCAAAAGATATCACAATAGATCTTACTGAGTTTCTCTAAGAGTAATTTGTATGAACCATCATATATGTAATCAATTAAAT
>BCSF01000234.1_pt1 | contig 25047 bp, 36 predicted proteins | sample 1016431 | NCBI WGS metagenome assembly BCSF01 (sample SAMD00045685;SAMD00045686;SAMD00045687;SAMD00045688;SAMD00045689;SAMD00045690;SAMD00045691;SAMD00045692;SAMD00045684;SAMD00045690;SAMD00045691;SAMD00045692;SAMD00045684;SAMD00045685;SAMD00045686;SAMD00045687;SAMD00045688;SAMD00045689, study...
TGATATCGTGTTAGCATCCTACTGTTTTATTAAAGTAAAGGTAAATGATGAGTTTAGAATAGCATACATATACCCATATGCTATTGTCGCTATGCCTAAGGCTGATGGTGGGTATCTTATAGTGAGGATGGACTAATGGAAATAATAATTGATTTTGGAGATAAAGAAATTGAAAAGGCTATAGCTGACAAACTATCTGAGGATACAGGTGTAGCCAGAGATAAATTCAAGGAGAGTACACATGATGAAGAACTACCAAGTACAACTGAAGACTGATCTAAGGAGCAGTGTGTACAAGACTCTATACATCAAGGCTTACAGTGTAGGACAGATCGTTGATCAACTTGGTGAGGATTATTTTGTAACAGAAGTAGAGGAATGGAAGATTGACGGAAGCAGAACTGATAGAGATGTTAAGGGAAGCAGTCAAGGACAAGCCAGTTGATTGGGTGCTTGAGGATGTAGAGGATGAACACAACTATTACTTTAGGTTCATACTGAAGGAGACTGATGATGAGTGACGACATATTAGATTACTGGCTCGGAGATGCAACAAGCAAACAAGCTAGAATTAATCTACGATGTGAGTGCAGAAACGATCCAGAATTAGAGAAAAATATTTTGGATTATTGGAAGGAGCATAATGATGCTACCTGATGAGATGGAAGCTGAGAAGAATCGTAAGATAATCTTAGAAATGTCAGATAAAATTGATTTGATAGAACGAAATGTGTTAGAGCTACAAGGACAACTACAAGCAGCATACAAAAAGATTGCTGAGTTGAAGGAGAAAGAATGTTTCTGTGGCCTAGCAGAAGAACCAGTTCTTGCAACAGAGGAGTATTGATTTGACTTGGATAAGCCACAAAGAATGTCCTGCTGCTGACTGTGATAGCAGTGATGCGTTCTCATACAACACAGAAACTATGGCAGGTAAGTGTCATTCTTGCAACAGGTCTTACCCAAAACAAATGAAAGACCTTGACATTTGGGCAGAAGAAGAGTATCCAACATACCAAAGCAGCAAGGAATCTTGGGATATGCAACAACAAGAATCAAATGTCACGGAGTTTGTCAAGCCTATGTACATGGCTTACCGTGGCATCACCAAAGAAACTATGGAGTTCTACGACTGTAAGACTTTTATAGATGGCAAGGGTGAACCAGTACGACAAGAGTACATCTACCCTTCGGGTGGTGTAAAGGTCAGGCAACTACCAAAAACATTCAGTGCTAGGAATCTAAAGACTGATGAGTTGTTTGGTATGAACCTATGGAACAGTGGCACAAGCAAGATCATTACTATCACAGAGGGTGAGCTAGATGCTATGTCAGCATACCAGATGCTACACAATCCTAAGTTCGACAACCCTGTTGTGTCACTGCCATCATCGACACCATCGCACAAGCTATGGGAAAAGATAAACAAGTTCCTGAGTTCATTCGACAAGATAGTATTGTCTATCGAACACGATGACCAAGGTAACTCAGTGGCTGCAAAGATTGCAAGCCTGTACCCTAACAAGGTCTATCGCATGGAGCTTGACAAGTACAAGGATGCCAACGAGTTCTTGCAAGAGGGTCAAGCCAAGACATTCAAGTCTGCATGGTTCAATGCTAGAAAGTATACACCTGCCAACATACTGAATACACCTGATCAATTCCTTGGCTTGTACAACAAGTCAGAGAACCATGTGTACGTGGAGACAGGGGTGCAGGAGTTCGATGAGATGTGCCTTGGCCTGATGCAAGGGCACTTCACACTGTTCAAAGCACAGACAGGGATAGGTAAGACAGAGTTCATGCGTTACCTTGAGTACAGAATACTCAGTCAATACCCTGACATCAAGATAGCTACGTGGCACATGGAAGAGACTAAGCTACGGTCTATCCTTGGCTTGGTATCCTACGAGTTGAACGACAACCTGACACGCAAGGACTTGATCGAGGACAAGAACGCTGACAGTCTAGTGCAACAGGCTATCACCAAGCTGACCAAGGACGAGAGGCTATACCAGTTCTTCCTCAATGATGAGGACGATCCACTTGACTTGCTGTCACAGATCAGGTATCTGTCTCAAGCATGTGATGTCAACTACGTATTCTTCGAGCCTATCCAAGACATATCTGCCAACGCAGGTACAGAGGATAGCAAGGAGCAGTTCCTAGCTGACCTGTCAGTCAGGCTATCCAAGCTTGCAGCAGAGTTGGGTGTAGGTATTGTGACAATAGGACACACTAACGATGACGGTCAGGTAAAGTACTGTCGTATGATTGAGCAACGTGCCTCAGTTGTAGTTGATCTACAGCGTGACAAGATGTCAGAGGACAGAGAAGAGAGGAACACAACCAAACTATTAGTAACCAAGAACAGACCAGTAGGTCCAACAGGATACGCAGGGCAGCTACAGTTTGACCCTGACTCCTTTACATTGAAAGAAAAGTATGCAGTATATTGACCCATACGCTGCCTTTGCAGCAGTAATTTATTTTCTTGGCATATTCTTACACTACGTACATGTCAGGACTATATTCTATTTTTTAGAAAAACAACATGAGATGAGCCATAAAAAAGCTATCACTAGCAGTATCTTCTGGATATTTAATACGCTAGTTCTAATATGGTACGAGTTTACAGGAGAAGATGACCATGCGTAGTGTAGCTATGGACATAGAAACAGAATCACTTACACCAGAAAAGATTTGGTGTATTTGTGCAGAGGATGTGCAGACAGGTGAGAAGGAGCAGTTCGTTCACCTAACAACAATACAGGAAGAGAAGGAGAGGTTCATTGAGTACTGTAGCAGATACGATAGGTTTATATTTCACAATGGAATCTGTTTTGATGTTCCTATTATTAATCGCCTTGTAAAGAAAGACTTGATACCTTTGGAGTCAGTCCTTGACACACTGATTGTCAGTAGATTAGTTGACTTCGACATCAAGCATGGGCATGGCCTCAAGGCTTGGGGTATCAGGCTAGGTAACTTCAAGATGGACTTCTCAGACTTCTCGATGTTGTCAGATGAGATGATCAAGTACTGTCATCAGGACGTTACAGTTACATTAAGAGTGTACGATAAGTTCAAGAAAGTAATACACGATCCTGATTGGCAGTGGGCTATACAGTGTGAACATGACATACAAATACTGTGTCAGACCATGACAGACAACGGCTTCTACTTCAACAAGACCAAGGCTGAAGAGTTACTTGATGAGATAGAACAACGTAAAGCACACCTTGAAGATGCTTTTCAAGAGGACTTCCCACCAAAGCTAGAGGAAGTAAACCGTATCAAGTACAGAAAGAAAGCTGACGGTACACTGTACAGCAACGTGACCAACGCACAAAAGAAACATGCAAAGACACAAGTAGACTGGTCAAAGCAAGAGCCTGAGCTAGTGTGCTACGACTTCATAGAGTTCAACCCTGCCTCACCAAAGATGCGGATAGAAAGACTATGGGAAGCAGGATGGAAACCATTTGAGAAAACGAAAGGCCATATTGATTATGAAAGAGAATCAGCTAGAGCTTATCGTTGAGACAAGAGTTTGCAGACTATGTAACCTAGAAAAACCTATAACTAGATTTCACAAGAGGCATAGACTAGCTGTAGATTCGAGAGATACTACTTGTGCAGCTTGCTCTAACGAGGGTAGAAACTGGAGAAGAAAAGAAAGAAAGAAACACGAACACTTAAATACAGGATTTTGTCAGTGTTGTGGCAGAGAGAGCGAGAGCTTACACTTTGACCATGACCACAAGACAGGCAAGTACAGAGGCTTTCTGTGTCATTTTTGCAACACTGGTATAGGAAAGTTAGGTGATGATATTGAAGGTGTGACTAGAGCACTTAGGTATTTAGAAAAACATGAGGAAGAAAATGGATGAACGAGGACAGAAGTTTGCTAAGTTCGGATGGACTTTATCTGAGGCAAACCTTAACACACTGCCTGAGACAGCACCTGCAGGAGGCAAACGTCTAGCAGAGTGGTTGACACTTGAAGGTAGACGATCCTCACTAGTGGAGTGGCTAGGGCACTGTGGTGACGATTCACGTATCCACGGTAGCTTTACACACGTTGGTGCATGGACAGGTAGGATGGCACACAGAAACCCTAACCAAGCTAACATACCTGCTCAGTTTCATGGTGATGCTGTCACTGCTGTAGAGAAAGTGAAGGACAGATACGATGGTCAACTACGTGAGCTATGGTGTGTACCCAAGGGTTGCTACTTGGTAGGTACAGATGCTGAGGGTATCCAGTTACGTGTACTCGCACACCTGATGAAGTCAGAGGAATACGTACACGCTATCGTGTCAGGCAAGAAGGAAGATGAGACAGACATACACAACCTCAACCGTAAGGCTCTAGGTATGTCACATGTCACTAGAGATATGGCTAAGACTTTTATCTATGCGTTCCTACTAGGAGCAGGTAATGCCAAGGTAGCACAGATACTCAAGGTCAATCAGAAAGAAGCAAAGCAAGCAGTTGAAAACTTTATGCAATCAATTCAAGGACTTGCTGAGTTAAAGAAAAAGATTATACCACACATAGCTAAACGTGGGTGGTTCAGAGGTCTTGATGGACGTAAGGTTGTAGTACCTTCAGAACACAAGACACTAGCAGGTATGCTTCAGAATGGTGAGTCAACCATAATGAAACATGCAGCACTCGATTGGGTACACAAAGCTAAGAGACAGTTCCTTGAGTTTAAGCTTGTGACGTGGCCTCATGACGAGTGGCAAACAGAAGTGCGTGGGCAGATGAAAGATGCTGAACTACTAGGTAAGATACAAAGGCAATCCATTGTTGACACTGGTGTAAAGTTTGGTATGATCTGCCCACTCGCAGGGTCAACTGACATAGGATATAATTGGAAGGATACTCATTGAGTTGGATTTTTGCACTATCCCCTATCATTTTTTGCTTGACATTGAAAGCATTTGAGTGTAGGTTGTTAAAACGAATCAGTAAAGAGGAGCTAGATAATGGCAGCTAAAAAGAAAACTAAGTATGGTGTATTCGAAGGTGACTTGTATTACGCACGTATCTTCGAGGACAACATAGATGACTCAGAATACCATGAGCGTACAGAAGGACAGTTCAATACTGTGTTCGTACCCAAGGACGATGATGAGCTACAGAAGATTGTTGAGATGGGTTTCCCTGAGGAATCAATGGGCAACCGTATGATCAAACCAATCGCTGCAGCAGACAATCGTGCAGGTATGAAACTCAAACGTCCTAACAAACACCCTTCTGGTATTGAAGACTTTGGTGGTGCGCCATCCGTTACCCACGGCACTACCAATAAACCTTGGGATTACATTGAAGACGGTGCTCTTGGTAACGGCACTAAGGCCAAGGTTAAAATCTCTATCTACGGTGAGGGTTCTACCGCCTCAGTAAGGTTAGAGAAAGTGGGCATCCTCGAACATGTACCATTTGAAGAGATGGCTGCAGAGGATCGTTGGTAACAACCCATGTACTCCTTTCGTTGTAACTGGCAGGGCTTCGGCCCTGTCCTTTTTCCTAAGGATTAGATATGAAATACGCAGTAATGATTATGTTTGATACTGATGAGGATTACAACTACGTGCCTGAAGAGTGGCCTTGTAATACTACAGAAGGATACAAACCAAAGCTGTTTAATACTTACGAAGCAGCAGAAGAAGAATGTAGTAAGTGGAACACAGGTATCATCGTTGACTACACTGACGATATAATTAGACCAATGACACAGAAGGAACGTCAACGTGCCAAAGAACGAGAACTTGCAAATACTGGTTGACGGTGATCCGTTTGCTTATCGTGCAGCTTTTTCTTGTGAAGATGAAGAATCAGAAGCAGCGATAGAAAAGATTGATGAGCTATTGGAGACTGCACTTGAGGCAGTGCTTTGGGAAGTAACTGATGACAAGTATCAGATCTTCCTGACAGGTAAAGGTAACTTTAGAAAGAACATTGCTGTCACCAGAGAGTACAAAGGCAACAGGAAACAAGAGAGACCTATACATCTTGGTGATATTAGACAACACTTGATTGATAATTGGAAAGCTATTGTGTCCAAGGATGAAGAGGCTGATGACTTGATTGGTATCTGGTCTAACCCTGAGAGTATTGTCATATCAATAGACAAGGACATGCTGCAGCTACCATGCACACACTACAATCCACACAGACGTACTTGGCAGACAGTCGAGGAGTTTGAAGGGTTGAGGTTCTTCTACAAGCAGATACTTACAGGTGATTCGGCAGACAACATTCAAGGTATCTACGGCGTTGGACCTAAGAAAGCTGAGAAGATACTAGCTGACTGTAAGACAGAACAAGACTTGTATCAGGAATGTGTCAGAGCCTACGGTGGTGATGAAGAAAGAGTAATAGAAAACGGTAAGCTGTTGTGGCTACGAAGAGAAGAAGAACAGATATGGCAACCACCAAAGTTCACAGATTCCGATCAGGACTAGAAGAACGCAACGCTAAGTACTTACAAAAGAAACGTGTCAAGTTTGAGTACGAGACACTAAAGGTACAGTGGCGTGACATGAGAATAAGAAAGTATACTCCTGACTTTATTTTACCCAACGGTATTATAGTCGAGACTAAAGGTAGGTTTACTTTACCAGACAGGAACAAGCACAAGTGGATACAAGAGTTACACCCTGAGCTTGACATAAGATTTGTCTTTAGTAATCCTTACCAGAGACTAAACAAGGGAGCAAAGATGACCTACGCAGATTGGTGCGATTACTATGGGTTTTTATTTGCTAAAGAAGTAATACCACATGATTGGATAAAAGAGAAAAAGAAGAAGATATGCTTGAACAAGGTACTCTAGGATGGTGGCAATATTGGATAATACTAATGATAACATTGAATACTTTCATAAACGTGATAGTGTTTTTTAAACATAGATTTAAGGGGAAGAATGATGGAGGTTAAAGTACATCAGTATTTAGATGGTCCAATAGATCAAGGTGACAAGTGGTCTTTGATCTGTATGGTAGAAGAAAAAGGTATGGTCTTTGATGATGAGATATATTTCAAAGACTTCAATGAAGCTTACAATTTTATGAACAAACTAAAGTCTTCAGTAGAACCTATCCTTCATGAAAAAGAAACTTCTCTTTGGATACATTAAGGCTTGACAATGTTTGATCATGATAGTAAGATAGAAGCTCTTGTCAATAACTACGGACTACAGTTGTTGATGGAACAGAATGATTTGGATGAGGAAGCAATCATACGTAAGCTAGTTGATGACGGTACAATCAACATGAATGATTACTTTTATATGGACATAGAAATTAAACAGTGGAAGGAACTAGAAGATTGATTACCCTAGATGATATAAACGCATTTCAATACTACAATCAAGACCCTCTTGACATGGACAAGTATCAACAGCAAGCTGCAACTACAGCTATCTACGATCAGAAACATGCAATCATTTACCCTGCCTTGGGTCTAGCTGCTGAAGCAGGAGAGGTAGCAAACAAAGTCAAGAAGATCATGAGGGATGGTAAGCTTGATCGTGAAGGTATCGCTAGTGAGATAGGTGATTGTCTGTGGTACATAGCTGCTCTGTGTAGAGATCTAAACATCGACATGGAGAATGTAGCCTACGAAAACTTAGAGAAGCTGCATGGTAGACAAAAGAGAGGAACACTACGAGGGAACGGTGACAAGAGATGAGAGATAACTATTTACCTACAGATTACCAAGCGTTCATACACACGTCAAGGTATGCACGATGGCTAGACAAAGAGCAACGCAGAGAGACTTGGGCTGAGACTGTTGACAGATACATGACCAATGTAGTCATACCTGTCATGGGTAAAGACAGCTTTGTCAATCAGATAGAACAAGCAATCCTAAACCTAGAGGTCATGCCTAGCATGAGAGCTATGATGACAGCAGGTAAAGCGTTGGATAGAGACAACACCTCAGGCTACAACTGCAGCTACCTACCTGTCGATGACCCTAAGTCATTCGATGAGGCTATGTTTATCCTGTTGTGTGGCACTGGTGTAGGCTTCTCAGTTGAACGTCAGTACATACAGAAGCTACCTGATGTACCTGAGCTATACGACAGCGACACTAAGATCATTGTCAAGGACAGCAAAGAGGGTTGGGCTAAGGCTTTCAGACAGCTACTAGCCTTGTTGTGGGCAGGTGAGATACCTCAGTGGGATGTGTCAAACGTCAGACCTGCAGGTGCTAGATTAAAGACATTCGGTGGTAGAGCTAGTGGACCTGCTCCTCTAGTTGACTTGTTTACTTTTACAGTCAAGATATTCAAGGATGCACAAGGACGTAAGCTATCCTCTATCGAGTGTCACGATCTTATGTGTAAGATAGGAGAGGTAGTTGTAGTTGGTGGTGTCCGTAGGTCAGCGATGATCAGCCTATCTAACCTGTCAGATGATAGGATGCGACACGCTAAGTCAGGTGATTGGTGGACTAACAATCCTCAACGTGCTCTAGCTAACAACTCAGTAGCTTACACAGAGAAGCCTGATAGCTTGTCATTCATGCGTGAGTGGATGGCTCTAGTCGAATCAGGTAGTGGTGAGCGAGGTGTCTTCAATCGTGAGGCATCAAAGAAACAAGCTGAGAAGTATGGCAGACGTGATCCTAACTATGAGTTTGGTACTAACCCATGCAGTGAAATAATACTAAGGCCATACCAGTTCTGTAATCTGACAGAGGTTGTGGTAAGAGCCACGGATAACTTTGGTGACTTGGCACGTAAGGTTAAGATAGCTACAACACTAGGTACTATACAATCTACTTACACTAAGTTCCCATACCTTCGTAAGATATGGAAGGACAACACAGAAGAAGAGCGTCTGTTGGGTGTATCTCTAACAGGCATAATGGATAACCCTTTACTAACGAGTAAAAAGAATGGACTATCAAAAAATCTCGAAAGCCTTAGACAGGTTGCAGAAAATACAAATCGTACTCTGGCTGATAATCTTAATATTAATCCTTCAACTGCCATCACGTGTGTCAAACCATCAGGAACAGTCAGTCAACTGGTTGACAGTGCCTCAGGTATCCACGCACGTCATTCCAGACAATACATAAGAACTGTAAGAGGTGACAACAAAGACCCACTGACACAGTTCATGAAGGATCAAGGCATACCTAGTCAACCTTGTGTAATGAAACCTGAGCAGACTACAGTGTTCAGCTTTCCTATCAAGTCTCCTACCAACGCAGTAGTTACTGAGGATATGTCAGCTATTGATCAGCTAGAGATGTGGCTCATGTATCAGAGACATTGGTGTGAGCACAAACCTAGTGTGACTATCAACGTCAGGAAGGACGAGTGGTTCGAGGTTGGTGCGTTTGTCTACAAACATTTTGATGAGATGTCAGGTGTATCTTTTCTACCGTACAACGAACACACCTATCAGCAAGCACCTTATCAGGACATAACCAAGAGAGAATATGAGACATTATTGTCACTCATGCCAGAAAAAATAGATTGGTCACTCTTGACAGATTACGAAAAAGAGGATAGTACTAACTCAAGTCAGACGTTTGCTTGCACTGGTGATGTCTGTGAAGTAGTAGATATAGGAGCTTAGATGGAAGATATAGTAAATAAGCCACCACACTATGGTGATGGCGAGATAGAGTGTATTGATTATATGAAGGACAACATGGACACTATGATGTTCATGGGATACCTAGAAGGTAACTGTAAGAAATACTTACATAGGTATAGATACAAGGGTAAACCATTAGAAGACTTGAAGAAAGCTAAGTGGTACTTAGATAGATTGATTCAGGAGATGGAAGGAAACTAAATGTTTACTGCTATAATTCTAGCGTGTAATGTATCAGCTACAGACTGTAGAAGCTTTGGAACACCTAGAGTTTTTAACACAGAGAAAGAATGTCTTGTATCTTTAGAGGATGGTAAGAATCAGATCAGAGCACAAGGGTGGATGGTCATGGATTCTCACTGTCATATGTGGGGTTCTAAGGTATAAAAAAGGGGAGCTACTTAGGCTCCCTTACTTCTTTCTTTTCTTTCCTGATGCTGTTGTGGACCAAGATACTCTCTTCGGTCCTTTCTTTTTGGCAGCTTCCTTCTTGGAGATTCTTCCTGCCACCGACTTCGGGCGACAGGCTGGATACGGACGCTTGCTTCCCTTAGCCTTCTTACGTCCACAAGGTTTGCCAGTCTTAACATCAACCCACTCCTCAGCAAACCACTTACCTAAACCACCCTTAGCCATGTCTATGCTTTCTTTACTCTGTTGTCTGCGCCTTTCCACTTGCCGCCTTTAGACTTATACCATTTAGCAGCCCAAGCATTTGCGTATGCTGATGGATAGACTTTAAACTTTTTCTTTGCTGCTGCTTTAGCTCTTGACCAGAGAGCAGGATTAGTTGGTACTGATTTAGCCATTACTTAACCTCTTTTGACATCCAGATCCCGAAGGCTCCTGTTGCTGCACCCATGACTACTGAGACTAGACCTGCTTGCTGCATTGATGGGTCAGGTAGGTTCATAAACCACTCAACAACTCTCCAACTCATTAGAGTGAAGACAACCATCATGCCTCTAGGCCATACTTTCCATTCGTCTAATACTGTAACCATTATAAATCTACCCAACCCATAGCTACTAGTAAACCTAGTGCCCCACCACATAACAATAAGAATATTACTACAGCAATGAACGCCATCTCAGCGTTTTCTTTCATGCGTTCAGCTTCTAATCTTGCTTGTCTCTCTGCTTCTTTTCTTTCTTGAGCAACTTCTCTACGAAGTTTGAGTAGTTCTTGATAAGCAGAATAGCCAAGGTTGTTAACAATGAACTCTCTCAATTCTTCTTCAGCCTGTTTAGCCTGTTGACGTTTCATGAACGTGTCCAGAGCTTCTTCATTCGAGCTACTAAAGGGGCTTAGTTTCTTCTTTTCGTGGGCTTTCTTAGCGTCATCTACGCTATCAAAGAAACCTGCTAGTTCCTTGGACATAGAGGCTATGGTTCTACCTGCGCTGATGCCACCCTTGACCATTGCCAATGCGCTGAGTGGATCAATCATAGTTAGTGCCTCGGATCAAGCATGTCTTTGTGTTCACGATTGATGAACTCTAGTGTCTTTTCTAATAGGGCTACCCTTTGTTGTAACTCAACGATACGCATGATACTCATGCTCATACCGTCTATCTCATCCCATAGTTCATCAGTCTCATCGTATACATCTGCCTCAATCTCAGCCATGATGCTTACTAATTCGTTTATGTTAGTCTTGTTCTGATCAATATCCCTGATCATATTTACTTTTTCAGCAGTATTACTCTGAGCATCAAGTATTGCTACAGTCTCTTCGAGGTTAGCTATTATTGACGCTTGCTCTGAGGCATACCAAACCATACCACCTAAGCTAGAGCAGATAACACCAATCACTGCTATATTTACTTTAGGTAACTCCATCTACTCTACCACTTCTTACATGACCAGTATCTTGCAGTCATCTTATCTTTAGCTGTATCACACTTATGCCTTGCACGAAAAGATTTTCTACGTTTAGGGTTATTCTTTTTGATTGTCATGTTGGCATCACCGAACCTGATGATCTTTTCCTTACCACCCTGACAAGCCTTGACAACAAACTTCTTACCGCCAGAGACCTGACGCTTAGGGCTGTTGCACTTCATCTTTGCTTTGTTTATCTTAGCCACGATACCTACCGAATGTTATAGTTTTTAAGAAGCCTCTCCATATTTCTATTGGTGACGGTAGCATCCAGCCTAATACCATCATCAAGATAACCCACATAGGTATGTCCTGATTGAGTACCTTGACGTTTCCTACCTCACCACCTAGGCTGAAGTTACCTGAGGATTGATCTACGTTTACGTTCTCACCTGATATGTCTCTACTCTGGTCAATAGCTGACTGGTTATTCTCTTTGCCTACTTGAGTGTTGGCATTGACAGTAGTACCATCACCACCGCCTCCACCACCGAAGCTGCTCATAAATGCTAGGGGTGACAGACAACCACCTAGGAATAGTACGAGTGTTAGTGCTAGTATTAGTCTCATTTTAAACTCCTACAGAATCCATAGTGCTACCACTATCTAAACCCTGATATACTTTGTCATTACCTGTTACACTTGGGGTATACCTATGTACTTCATTATTGTTTGAATCTCTCCAAACAAAAGTAGGTTGCTCTCTAGTTCCTTCTACTTCTACCGTAGTTACAGGATTAAAACCTTCTGTACCTTCCATCATTAAGTTATACTCTTGTGCTCTTCTTCTAGAAAGACCTTTGTTAGAAGTAAAAATTATCTTACCATCTTTATCTCTTAACCTTTGCTCATTCTCATCTCTTGGTGAGTTAAGAACTATAGACGCTAAAGATGTTTTAGCCGCATCAAAATCAGGTGTTTCCTGAGATAAAGCGTTTACAACCCCATCATAAAGTGTTCCTGCATTAATGTACAAAGACAGTACACCTGTTTTTTGATTGTCAGACAAGTTATCAAATACGTCAGGATAAGCATTTACTGCTTCATCATACATCGCAGAGTAAACAGCTTTTGCTAATACCTTTCTATCCGCATATTGAGATGATCTAATATTAAAACCAAGTCTTTCTGCAGTTTCAGGTAAAACTCCATAACCTAATGTAGAAATACCTAATTGATCTGTGTGGTCTGTGGTTCCTTCTGACACTCCCATTCTATCAACAAATGAGTCTATGAAAGAAGGAGTAGTTACTCCCCCATCTGTAGGCTGCACCCCACTAGCAGCAGTAGTATCAGGTAATTCTGTAACTTCAACTTCTGGTCTTTCTTGTATAACAGGTTGACCTATTGTAGGTCTTTCTTCAGCTTCAGGTCTAGATATACTAGGTGATTCTGTAGTTTTAAACTGTGGTGAGCTGATCGGTTGTGGTAAAGTAGCTGCTTGTCCTGTTTGAGGTGCAGCCAAACCAGATACTTGTGTAGTTTGAGCTTCTGGTGGTGGTGTGACATCTGTTCTAAAACTTTGAGAAAACTCTCTATCTGGATCAAAGGGTGTCCTCTCAGGCTCAGGTTGCGGTTGCTCCATAGCTTGTATACCGCCTTGGATAACATCGACTGCTTCCCTTATTCTTTTCATTACAAGGGAACCACCTCTGACAGAGGGATTACCCTCGTTGACAGCAGCTACAGTCTCGACAACTTGTTTGCGTTGTTCGTCTACTAAAGTTCCACCTGTTATAGTTATACTAGTCACTAGTTTTTAATCCTTACATCACCGTTGATGTCAGTGTAGTACTCACCCTTCTTGATGGACAAGAATAGTTTCTCATCAGTATCTGTTTCATCTGACCAGAATATCTGCCAAGGGTTACGTAGAGTACCCATAGCTCTTTGTTCTGTCTGTTCTATTTCTCTTATCAAGCTTTGTTCTATATCATCTGTTGACAAACCTAGTCGCTTCATGTGTTTGATGTAGAACTTCTTTCTATTGGAGTTTTTGAGTACTTTCTTGTAGTCACTGTAAGCTGTAATAAACTTGAAACCTGCGTCTTCTATCTGACTACGCTCTAGTGTTTCTAGTCTACGCCCTCTGTCTGCCACCATAGAAGTTACGTCACCATTGTAGTACTTAGATGCGTACCCTTTTACTAAAGGTAACACAGACTTGTCCATACGTATCTGGCCTGTGTCTACACGGCTCTCTAAATCGTACTGTATTTCACCAATACCAGTAACCTTGAAGTATGAGCCTTGATCAGATCCTGACACTGCAGTAGAGACAAGGTTTAACTGAGCCTTTAGTCCGTCTGCTAGTCTAGCTCTAGCTACAGTAGCTTGTGTTGGATCAAGCTGGTCTATAATCTCCAAGCTTTTGTATGTCTGCTCGTTGTAGATTTGAGTTAGTGTGTCTGTCTTGAATATCTCAGGGGATGTAGAGATGTTTATGGTTGCTTGCCCTATACCACCTAAGAAGTTGTCTCTGTGCTCTGGTATATTCATACTAGAAGGTTCAACTTTATTTACTCTTTCAATAGAAGAAAAGAATATAGCATCTTTACGTTTAGTCATGCTACGATCTTCAGCTTTTTCTATCTCCTCTACATCGTGTAAGTTAGTTAAGCTGTTATCAAGTAAAGTGGTCTTTACACCTGTCTCTGCCTCAACCTTATTTCCAGATACTTCAGAAGCAGCCTCAGATGGAGCAAAGGTAAACAAGTCAACGTACTCTAGATCGTTTTTATCTAGGTTATTTAGAGCTTTCTTTAGTTCAGTTAGTTTAGTTGACACCAAAGCTGTAGCATCAAAGTTTCCTGACAGTAGAGCGTTGGCTACAACAGGATTGTCAACTTCCTTCTCAACAAAATCTAGGAGAACCTCAGTGTTTCTGTTGATGTGATCAAGAGTTTTAGCTTCTATTCTTTTCTTATCAAAGTTTTTAAGAATGTCTAGCTGTTTTCTGAGTATTTCTATGTCATCAAACAAAGGTTTGCTTACGTCTGAAGGTAGTCCTGCTGGTATTTTACTTTTTATAAAACCTTCTAAGTTGGCTAACTCTACCTCTAAGCCAACTAAGTTTTCAGCCATTACGCTTTTACCCTCGTCAGCTTCTATTTGAAGACCTAATACTACCTTTGATCTTAAATCTGAGATAAGAGTTTTTGCCTGAGTCATATAGTTTCTTTTAAAAGTAGCTTCATCTGTAACTTTAGAGTTTGCCACGTATAAAGCTGCTGATTCTACCTTTTGAACTTCTTCTATGGCTGTCTGTAAAAGTTCTGTTTGTGTGTAAGGTTTACCTGTAGCGTCTAGTTTATCTCTAGCTGCAAATAAATAGGCTCTATTGTTACTTATTGTCTCTAATGCACCGTCTATAGCTGCCTGATTAGGATCAAACCCTAGGTAGTCTATGTTTATACCTGTAGCTGAAGTAACCAAATCTTTTTCAGCCTGACCAATCTCAAATCCAGCGTTTGTGTACTCAACTATAGCTGAAGTTACTGCAGTTCTAACATTTAGAGGGCTTTGACCTTTTGTTGCGTTGACAGCTTGAGCTAACTTACCGTAGGCTGCTCTCTTTATTGAGCTATCTGTTGGTCCTGAAGCTTTTTTAGCTTTGTCGTACTGGTCTAGTACTTTAAAAATACCATCAGCTATCTTTACTGTACCAGCAACTGCTGCTGCTGATGTGCTTGACGATGGCATTTTTACTGCTTTCTCGTAAGCTACACCTTCGTCACCAATATCTATGGAAAATCCAGCCATAGTAAATCCTTATCTCATTTGTTGATTAAGTAAATCTGTTTCATACTCTATACCAAGGCGTATAGCATTTCTATAGTAATTGATAACAGAATCAGGGTTTATTAAGCTCTTTTGTAACTCAATCTTTAGAGTTGCAGAAAGTCTTGACGAATCAATCTCATCACTTATTTCGTTTCTTAGCTTTAATCCCCTTATCATATCATCTTTATCACCCTGTGTCAAGAGAGAATCAGCAAGAGTTGCCTTTGATCTCAGTCTCTTAGACATATCTCTGTAGTAATCGTTCTTTTTGTAGACCATTTCTTGATAGTCGTAGTAGTTTTGTACAGGAGCAGGAGTAGCACCAAACAGAACTGCAGCAGCAGCCGTAGGTTCTAAGTTACCTACTACCTCTTTTCTTGTTCTACTGCGATATGAACCTGTTTCTATAAGTTCTTTTATTTTTATACCCTTGTCAACAGTAGAAAGGTTACGGACTAGTTGTGTTAAATCTTCCCTTACCATTTCAGGTCTGCCACCTATCGTAGCTTTGACAGCAGATGAAGCAACACCTAGCATATCCCTAGAGATTTCACCAGATGGACCGAATAGAGCAGTAAAGAAACTTTCTTCAGTAAGCTTCTTGTGTGTGTCAAAGAACTGATCTATAGGTGCTACCCTAGTTGCATAGGCAGTTTCAGTACCTAGAGCGTTCGACAACAGTGCGTCTATCAAACCGTACTTAATTCTGTTGTGTGTCTCTACAGCGTTCTCATCACTTGGGTCATACCCTAGCTGCTCTGTAAAATACGTAGCCATTTTACCTGCACCAAGACCTGTCAGTCCGAACATTGGCCCCATGACCATAAACATTCTAACACGCTCACCTGCAGTAAAGTTTCTACCTACTACAATGTTCTCCATAGCACGTATACTGAAGGAAAGCCACTGTGTAGGCACTCTCATAGGACCACTTTGAGCAAGGTTACGTGACTGAGTAGTCATTCTAAAGGTTAGGTCTTGCTCTCTGTTTGTTATCCAAAGTTTACCATCTGGTGACAGTGGGTCTATGTTTGGTCTTCTAGCTCTATGCTCTAAGAAAGCTGTAATAACACCAGTTAGACGTGATACTCTCTCACCCTCTCTAAAGAACATAGTACTGTAATCTAGAAAACTACCTACTTTTTCTTGAGCTTTACCTGATAGTGTACTTGCTGACCCAAAGGTAGTTGGTCCTTGTAGTTCTATGACTTCGTTATTAATGAAGTTTCTACCACTTTCATCTAGATACCTGAGTAAAGTGTTTAGTTCAGTTTCATCCATGCCAGAAAACTTTGACAGTCTTTGAACTGCTAGTCTTCTAGCTGCTGAATCTGGTGCGTTAGCTATCACCATCATAGGTGACACAAGACCTAGAGCTTTTAGACCTTGCCTTGGTGATATTGCAGCTATTGTCAGAGAGTGTATACCCTGCAGTACAAACTGATCAGGGTTAAAGAATCCAAACTTAGAGTAGAAACCTACCTGAAGCAAACGTGACGCAGGGTCAGTCCTAGTAAAGTCTATCTTTCTGCCAGTCTTACCAAAGACAAACTCTGTAGCAGAGGATGTGAAGCTATCCCACCTGTCACTAAGCCAAGTTGACTGGTTCATTCTTCTTTTTATTACATCTTGCTGCTCTCTAAGTTGTGCAGCTAGATCATTGAACTTACCTGTCTTAGCTACCTCAGCTTGCATGAAGCGATTGTAGTAGTCATTTTGAGGTATTCCTCTAGGAAATGTTACTATACCCTCTGTCTTCTCAGCAAGCTTAACCCATCCAACCATAGCACTCTGAGATGCTGCACGATTGGCGTACCCAAAAGTTTCTGAACCAAACTGATCAGCTATTGTATGGGTAGTACTGGCGTTGGTAGCGTTCTTACCACCAAATTCCATGAGAGGTGTATCACCACGCTTCATGTTTAGTCTTGTACCTACAACCTGACCAAAGGTCATATCAACCATAGCTGGGTCTTGTCCAGCCTCATCAAGTTGAATCTTCTGATCCCTAGCCTTAAACCTGAACTCTTCTGTAAATCTAAAGTTGTGCTTTAGTGACAAACCTTTGAGGTCTTCTAGGTCTGTTATGTGCTTGTTCCAGTCGTTGTTTGCACGTATAACATCACCTAGTTCTTCGTACTGTTCTTTAGATAGCTGTAGGTTTTGAATATCATCAACACCCATGTCATCCATCAAAGACTTTACTTTGCTTGTAATAACATTAAGCTGCTTGACAGCTAGTCTTGCTTGATCCTGACCGAAAGAACCTAGTAAAGTCTTGAAACCTGTAGATATTGTGTTACCAGAGAACAAGGTTTGTTGTCTGACAGTACCTACAAAGTACCTAAACTCTGCGTTTGTTCTAGGACCACCTGCATTGTAAGGCATTACGTCTACACGCTCTAGTACACGCACAGAATCTACGTTAGTTACGTATAGATGGTCTAGGAATGTGTTAGGTATTTTGTATATAGGTTTGTCAGGATTGACTTCGTTTGGTCTGAACGAGCCACCTTTACCACCTTTTGCTTTCAGATCTAGTATTAGCTCATTATCAGGCACACTAGACACACGGTAGCCTATATCACCAAACTCTTCTGTAATATTTACAAACTCACCACCCTCAGCTACCACACGCTTGAGCCTAGCAGAAGACTGAATGTGCCAAGAAGCGTCACTTATGTCTACTAAAGCGTCATATGCGTCAAGTGTCTCTTTACTTGGTGTAGCTCCGTACATTGTTTTGTACATAGGCTCGAAAGATTCTCTAGTAGGATACTGTCGCATCCATGACAACTCACCATCACGTAGTTGTGTAAAGAAATCTGAAAGGTTTTCTCTTTCTTTTCCTTTTACTTTTCTTATAATCTTTTCGTAAGGTTTTACTTGATTAGATATTAGTGCCTGACCAGCCTCAGCTTGTAGGAACTTACCACCAATCTTGTCTCCAAGCCTGAGTGTTGCTGCACCAAATACTTTATTGATAGCATCTTTAACAAAACCACCTTTGTCAAACCTATCTATCTCATCTGGTAAACCTAGTACGTTGACACGTTCCTCAGTTTCTACAAACCAACCACGTCCTTCTTCCTTCTTAACAACCTTCAGGCTAGGATCTTGTGCAGCTACAGCCTCAGCATCCATCTTTCTTCTGAAAGGAGCACCTGATCCATCTTTACCTAGTCTAACTACCACCTTGTAGTCTTCTGAACCCTCGTCAATGATCTTAGTTCTCTTGACGTTTACTACTGCGTCATTGACACTAGCTGATATTCTAGCTGCTGTTTCAAGAGAAACTCTTTCTAGGGTCTCTCTAGATACATATTCACCAAAACTACCTTTTCTGTTAGCCCTTTCTAAGAACTCAGTGATAGCGTTCTTTCTAACAAAGTCTCTAAATGTAACTCCGTTAGGTCTACTTGCTGGTCCTGACACAGGATCTAACTCTTCTGGTAGTGTTCGCCCTGCATTTACTACGTCTGTCTGTGCGCCTGTGTCATCTACTAACTTACCTGCTACTTCTGCTGCAGCTTCATCACCTTTTACTACTGCTACAGTGTCTACAGGTTTTCTAACTTTGGCTAGAGCAGACACTTTGTTTAGTGTTGTGCCCTCTTCACCAGCAAACTCCTTAGCTCCTTTAGTTACTAGAGACTTCAGAGGGGATGATACGGCCTTGGTAGACCCTAGTGTAGCTATATCTACTACACCAAAGATAGCCCATAGGTTTGCCATAGGGTCATCACCTAGGTATGTAGCGTCATTGGCTGCTTTGTATAGGTTCCAGATACTGTCTTCAGAAAAGATACCTTCGTTCTTACGTTCTGCTATATATTCTTTAGCCCAATCCTTGAACTCATTAGGATCAAGAGTATTGAAAGCACTTCTTATATCTCTACCTTCACGGTTAGATCTGTAGGTTATGTTTTCAAAAGCACCTATTGTTATCTCTCTGAGAACATTAACGTCTAAAAATGACAGTATCTTTGAAATTCCTGATTGATCGTTTTCTTCTAGCTCCTTTGCTACAAGATCGTTCCATGTCTTCATGTTTGTCAGGGTACGAGCAGCGTATCCGTTGACACCATTATCGTCTAGCATCAACTGTTGTATCAAGGAGTACTCACCAAGAGTCATGTCTTGACCCTTTTCTGTACGCTCCTTAATTATTTCAGACATCTCTTCTGCACTGAGACCGTCTTCATAAGCTTTTTCTATAGCTGCTGCATAACTAAAGTTTATACCTTGCTGTAAAGCTGCAACCTCAGCAGTATTGTTTCCTAATGCAGCTTCAGCTTCTACCTGATCAACAGGTATATCTGTAGCTATAGCAACTTCTTGAGCTTTATTGATGTTTACTTGACTACAAGGGTCATAAGCCTTCTCAAGTTCAGCATCTGTATCGTCAATTCACGCTAGTTCATTGAAGACTTTATCTTCAAGAGTTAGGAGAGTTGACATTATTTATCCTATGCGTAGTCCATAGAAGGTAGCATGTCATCCATAATACCTCCTATCCTAGGGCCAAACTTAATACCTGCACCAGCAATACCAAAACCTAAATTAGATATATTACTGTACATTCCAGATTGAGCTTGTTGAGTGCTTTGTAGTCCTGATAAGGTAGTAATTTGACCACTCAAAGCACCCATTTGTGTACCAAATCCTAAGTTTGCTCCAAACTGAGATGACAAACTTGCTAAACCACCAGCAACACCTGAACCTTGAACACCACCTGCAGCAGCAGCAGCCCTAAGTTGTGATCTTCTTCTAATAAACCTTCTTACAGCTTGTCTTCTTTGTCTTGTAGCAGCTACTTGTTGTTGTTGTACTTGAGTTTGTGCAATTTGTACAGCAGTAGCAGATGCAGCTTTAGCAGCTCTAGACGATTTAACTGCTCCAACTACACCAGCAGTAGCACCAGCAACTACAGCACCGCCTACGATAGCAGTACCTACGGTTCCTATAGCAGCCGCAGCAGTACCACCAACTATTGCAGCACCTAAAGCAGGTATAAATGCCATACTATATTCCTTTCGTAAAGAAGGTTTCCCTCTTGGTAAAACCTTGCTTAGTTAAAAAATTTAAAAACTTATCATCTTCTAGTGCAGCTATACTACCAAAACGTATAGCGACACAACCTTTTTCTTTACACCAGTCTTCATACTCTTTAATAAGTTTCTTAGCTGTAAAAGCGTTCTTGTTGTTTAACCAAAAGAAAAGCTCGTATCCTATTATCTCGTCACTAAAAGGACTTTCTGTAAGAGCAAAAGCTGCAAACCCTTCTATCTCGTCATCATCTACTACAACTTTACATAGTGCCATTTGGTTTTCTAGTAAACTTGTTATGTATTGTAGAGTTTTTTCTTGGTTAAGTTTTCCTAAGTCTTCGAAGCCAGCTTTTTTGTAAAACTTTTTACAAAAGTATAAAACGTCATACAAGTCTTCTTGACGCAAATCACGTATTAACATTAGTATCTAGGGTTCCTTCCTTGTACCAAGCCCCAACCTAGGAGCAAGAAGTCTTTACCCTGTTCACTTTCGTATTTAATTCTCATGGATCGTCCGTGTCCACGTATTTTTACTCTTGAAGTTATCACATCATCTGGATAGTTGAAGTCACTAAGATTACTGTTGTCAGGAAACAAAGGATACTTCAATCTGTATACCTGTTGTGATGTACCAAAATCTTCAGCAAAATCCCAAGCAGCAGAAACTTTCAAACCTGATGGTCTAACAGCAGTATAACCTGCAGACTCAGTACCAGTAAATCCTGTCTCTGTTACTCTACAATATGTGACAATGTAAGGTGCGTTCTTTTTGGTTATTAAATCGCCTACAAAATCGTAACCTGTTTCAGCAAAGGATGTATAGTTTGTGTCTGTCCAATCAAGAAAACTAATTCCTGTAAATGCACCAAAGGTTATCTTGTTGTTTGACCCTTCTCTACAGATAAGAACAATAGCAGGGTCTCCTGTGTTTGTATTTGACAACTGAGTAGATACAACATTGTCACCATTTGAAATAACAACATTGTCAGCACCGTTGTTTGCTGTAACATTTAAGTCAACTTCACTAGCACCGTACCCTGAGTAAAAAGCTAGACCAACTACAGCGTCAGTATTAGATGATTGATCTGATATCTTCCAAGGAAAGAAAGCTTGAAGAGGTACGTCAAGAATTAAGAAGTTGTTAAGTTTAGACTCTACAGTTTCACCAGCATTAGGATAGCCCCAGTATATTCTTTTGTTGATAGCGTCATAAACTGCAGTTACTTTTAATTTAGCGTCTGCGTCAATGGCATCCCAAAAGGTTTGAACTGTAGGTATAGTTAAGTTTTGCTCAGTACCTTGTCCTGACACAGGATCTGTAGTCAATGTGTGTATACCAAACCTTGACCACCAGAAAGGAATACCTTCAGCTTCTACGAATGTTTGAGGTTGTAAGATACCAACTCTAGTAACTCTGTTGACAGAAAAACTATTAGCTCTAAATACACCATCAATACCAGAGATTTGCCATACTCCGTTTTCAGCAAATACAAAAAGAGAGTTTTGGTAAGCATACAGTCTTTGTATTTTAACAGCGTCAGGTATTCTTATAACACCACCGTCTGTATCAAGAAGGTCTGATAAATACTCTGCTGTAGGGTCATTTTGTTGGTGACAAATACCTAAGTCATCTACTGTTTCAACAAGTTTAGAGAATAGTATTGTACCAGCATTTTCAGCACTGTCAATACCTGCATAAAACACCCTACCAGAAAAAGACTCAGCGCATCTAAACCTAGAACTTTCTGTATCCGTAGGTTTAGTAAGTCCACTGAGTCCTGAAGCCGAAGCTCTGTCTTTAGTAAAAAAATCTAGTATGTAATGACCGTTTGCTGTACGAGAACTACCACCAAAAACCCTTCTCCATTCAGCTTCGTCAAAATCCCCATTAGAATCTTTACCTGAGTACCAAGGGTGTGTTAAGGCTGGTCTAGCAGAGTTAGCAGACTTGTAAGCAGTATAGGCTGCTGCTCCCTTAGTTCCTACCCAACCTGAGTTTTGTGAATCGTAGTCTCTATCTGGTAAAGTAAGAACAATGCTTCTATCAGAGTAAAGTAAAGACTCATCACTTTGCCATTCAAAATCTCTTACATCAAAATTTATCTGATTAACTGTAAATGTTCCTGAGTTATATTGGATAGCTATGGTATTTATTTCAGATGAAGATACAACTAGAGTACCTTTGATTGATGTAAACTGACACTTAGCTGTATCTGCGCCAGCAGAACCTGACTGTTGGTAAGAGGATAGGTTTACTGAATTAGACTCTACTTGATTAGAGTAAGGTAAAGCACCTTTGTTGTAGAAGTAAAGAATAGCACCTTTCTGAAATACTAAGAACTCTAGATCAGCATTACCACCTACGTTTACCCAAGATCCTGTAGCTGTTTGTTCAGCATCACTAAGCGTGTAAGAAGACAACACATTACCTGTCTCGTATTCTACACCTAAACGTCTACGTCTAGTGCCATCCCTACGTAGGTCACAGTTTAGTTCATCAACGGAAGCACCCTCAGGAAATGTAAGTTCTGCAGCCTCTGTGATAAGACCTTTTACAAAGTTGTTAGTTGCTTTCTGACTTAGACTTTGAGCCATTACGTTCTTTCTCACGTTGGTCTGCGTATTCGTTACGCTGAACAGTTTTGGTTTTTACTTTGTTTCTCAAGTAATGTTCTACAGCTTCTTTGCCTTTGTCTAAGCTAGAGTACCTGCCTGATAACTCACTAGGTACAGAACCCTTTTCAAACTTAACTCTAAAGAAACTATATCCACTTTCTTCTTTATGCACATAAATCTCTGACAGCATTTTGTCAGACTTTATGACACAGCGTTGGTTTACTGTATCAGTTTCTATATCTATCATTAAGTTCTTCCGTACTGGTTTCTTGAAGCTTGTCTAGTCTTATACTGATCGTTCTGTACGTAAGACTTTAATCTACGTGCAGCCTGTTCAATCTTAGGATCAGCCCCACCTTTAAAAAGACTCATACAAGCTGACTTAGCTTCAGCTAAAAGTAAAGGCATTAGTGTTTGATCTAAGTCTATTTCAAAGCTGTCTGTTTGACTAAAGGTTGGGTAGATAGAACAGAAAGCTCTTGTTTTGTTAGCTGCTAAGTTAGCTTCTACTGAAGCATCGTAGGCATCCATAATAATATGGTTGTCGTTAAAAGAAGTATAATAAGATGGGTCTTTGTCATTTCCTACAAATAACTCTGCTGATTGATCTACTGTTGTAACTTTCTTTGCTGTCTCATCCATTCTATCCAAGAACACTAAAGGTTCTACATAAACTATTTCTCTGTAGTCAGGGGTAGAAGAAGTACCTATGTTGTAGTCAACACGTATCAACTGCTTTGTTCTTGCAGGATACGTAAAGTGTGTAGGTCTTGTATTATCTCCTAAAGAAATTAAAGGTAGAAGTTTATTGTGTTCAGGTATATCTCTTGCTGCAATTATATTGAAGTAAGTGTCTTCTACTACTGAGGCTACCTGTTGAGCTTCTACTGAGTCAGCAATAGCGTTGACATCTTCTGAGTCCATGTCAGACAGAATAGATTGTACTACTTGTAAGAGAGTGCTTTTCATTATGATCCATCCACGCAGATAACTATGCAAGTTTCAACGTGTGAGCTTGGCGCACCAGCACACGCTATCTTTATAAAAGTTCCTGCTGTTACTGTATTGTTTGATGAAGGTGTTAGAGTATCCACGTCACCTGCAGCAGAACCTGACTGAGTTATAGTGAGGGTTCCCATTGAAGAACCTGATGAATTAGTTACAGTAAATACAGCATCTCCACCAGAGATAGCTGCTGTTAAAACACTTTGTATTTTAGTTATAGTTCCTGCGTAAGGTATGGGTACATACAGATTACTTGCAGTAGAAATGTCTGGAAACTGAACTGTTAACATGGACTGTCTAGATGTCCAAGTACCTGATCCAGAACCGTTAGCTAGGTAAACGTCACCAGAAGATGCTGAGACAACTCCCTTTGGTTCATGTAAGTACTGATCAGCTAGTGTAGAGTGGTTTACGTTTGCCATTAAAATCTCCTAGGGCATGAGGTAGGGTGCTCCCGAAGGAACACCCCATTGTCATTAAGGCTCGATGTATTCGATAACCAACTTGGCTTCACCAGCAGTAAATGCTGCTGTGCCATAGATAGCTTCGATGTACACATCGTTAGCTCCAACAGTCGCTGTACCACCTGCTGCTGCACCATCACAAGCTACTGCTTTGTTAGCTGCAAGAGCAGCCAAAGCGATAGTTGCGTCAATGCCATCAGCGTCTACGACAGTACCATCTTGCTGGTAAGTACCTATTGTCAATGTAGCTGAACCACCTGAGGTGAAAGCTGTTGTGACAATAAGACTAGCAGAAGTAATGTACGATCCTGCTGGGATGAAAGCATCGTGATCCTGTGGAGTTGCCACAGATGAAGGAACTTCTGTTCCTGTGATTGTCATCACTAATGCTTTCTTTTGACTTGAAAGAGAAGTACCACGCTTTGCAGCAATTCCCTGTTCACCTGCGGTAAGAATTTCTAGACCGTCTGCGTTTACATAACTCATAGTCTACCTCCTTACGCTACTGTTGGTTTCGTGACAACACGAACCATGTTTTCAGGACGATACAACTTGACACCGTAACGAGCAGTTGTTACAAACTCATGTCTTTGGAAGTCTTTGTTGTAGTCG
>BCSF01000235.1_pt1 | contig 24930 bp, 22 predicted proteins | sample 1016431 | NCBI WGS metagenome assembly BCSF01 (sample SAMD00045685;SAMD00045686;SAMD00045687;SAMD00045688;SAMD00045689;SAMD00045690;SAMD00045691;SAMD00045692;SAMD00045684;SAMD00045690;SAMD00045691;SAMD00045692;SAMD00045684;SAMD00045685;SAMD00045686;SAMD00045687;SAMD00045688;SAMD00045689, study...
CTTTAAATGCTTTCGCGCCAGCTTCATCAAGCTTCTTTAGTAGAACATCAAAGTTACCAAGTCGCAACTGTTCTATGTCATCTTCGCTAAAGGTATCTATACCACCAAATATATTTTGTATTATTTTCTTACCTTCTTCATCCAAGCCGGGAAGGTCTGCTAAGTTCTCAACTAATTTCTTTCTAATCTCTTGATTACTCAAGCCTTCTGTGTCTGCGAGAGCTTGATCTCTTGTTTTCTCCAGTGCGTCTTGGAAGCCGGTGGTGGCGGTTCTAATAGCGTTAAAGGAAGTATTTATTTTACTAATAGAGGCAGAAGAAACACCAAAGGAAGAAAGATTTGAATTAATTTCATTTAAAGATCTATTAAATACATTTGAGTCAACCTCTGCTCCACTTAACGCAGCGCTTACTATGTCAATAGACGAACCAAGAGAGTTGAATTTTCCGTTTAATATGTCACTGGTTCTATCAAGAGAAACAGATACACCTTCAACAAATCCTCTAAATGGTCTCAGTCCCATGCTAGATGCAGCAAAAGCTTTAGTATTTTCAGCTATAGCAAGAGCATTATTCCTGTAAGCCTCTAAGGTTTTTCTTTGTACTTCTGGATCTAATTGTGAGAAATCTCCGCTTTCAATACCCAAGTTCCTAGCTGTTTGACTTTGGAATTCTTCTAAAGATTTTCCAGAGATGAAACTAGCTCTTCCTAACCGTATAATCTGTGGAAGTAATTTTAATTGCGCTTCTCTTATGTCTTTCTCTGCTTCAATCCTTTTCTTTTCTGCTTCAATAACAGCCTCTCCAGCCTCCTTAGTGTTATCGCCAAAGAACTTTAATACAGTTCCAGCAGTTTTAAACATAGAACCAAATGTCGCTCCCGGAACACCCCCTACCAAAGCGCCTGTTCCAATAGCTTTGGCATGTCCTTTTAAACTAGTATCACCAAATGTAGCATCAAGAGCTTGCTTTCTTCCCTCGGCTATGCCTCTTTCGCGTCTAGCTTGATTTAGTACATCATTTCGTTCGCTTAAAGTTCGTTGTCTATTTTTAATATCTCTGGTCAAGTCGCCGCTATCAAATGCTTCTTGAAGAGATTTGTCACCAGCCTCAACCGCCTTCAAAGCTTCAGATGCTTTCTTTGCATTATCTGCTAACTCTTTACTAGCTCTAGCGGCAGCAGCATCAGCTTCGGCCTTTTCCTTTACCATCGCGGTGCTGTCTGCACCAAACAACACAAAGAGATTATCTCTTAGGAAATCTAAAACTGGCTGGAATGCTTCCATAGAAGCTATAACTTTAGTAACAATTCCAGCTAAAACTCCAAGTGCTGTTCCTATTGCGCCACCAATAGCAGTTCCGATACCCGGAGCAATAAGTGTTCCAATGGTAGCACCAATAGCACCAAGACCAGCACCAGCAATTGCTCCAACACCAGTTGCAAGTTTATTAGCGTCAGAAGCTCTAGCGCTAGCCACAGCAGCACCTCCAGCTTCACCTATATTTCCTTCTTCTATAGCTTTCTTGGCTTTTTCGTGAACCCCAGTGTAGGCGTCGATCATTTGGGTCAAACCATAAACAGCGGCTCCAGCGGCAACAAATCTACCTCCCACACTGTTGAATTTTAAACCTAAAGAACTAGCAGCAAACGCAAGCGTTCCAAGCTGCATAACAAGGTCAATAGATTTATTTTGTAGAGCGCCCAAGCCTTCTGTAGCACCTTCCGCTCTTGGTAGCATTGCAACTAAGCCTTGAATGGCGAAGAAAGCCCCCATGCCATCTATTTTTCCTTTACCGCCCATGACGCCGCCCGCAGCCTGTTTATCCTTTTGGGATTTAAGTTCAGCAGCTTTCGCTGCTTTTTCATCTGCTATAGCAGCTTTTCTTGCAGCTTTTTCTAAAGACTGTATAGAAACTCCACCCTTTTTCATGCCTGCGGCAAGAGCCTTGGTTGCACTGTCACCCTTATTGATGTCACTTATACACGCAGACATAGCTGCCTTGGTTTTTCTTGCAGACACTCCTTGTTGTTTTAACATGCGTGTCAAATCTTTAGAAGCAAAATCAGCACCCCGCGCTGGATTAGCAATAGGACCACGAACAGCATTAGCGCTTGCGCTTAACTTACCAGCAACTTTTTGTGTTTCCCCAGCAGCCTTGTCTAACGGAGCAACAATATTTTTGATACGACCAGCTATACCACCAGTTAAATTTTTAAACGCTGATTGTAATGTTGGTGTTTGTCTATCTATACCAGCAAAAAATCTTTTAAATGTAGATTCACCTTTAGTATTTATAGTGCTTACTACAGAATTAAAAGATCCTTTTAGCTGACTAGCGCCTGCCTGAACGCTTTGTCTATATTGACTAAGACCAGATTTTACATTAGAAGCGGCTTGCTGAACCGATCCTTTTACTATATCAAATCCTTTTTTGACTTTTTGCTCTCCGTCGCGCAGGCCATTACTTATTTTTGTTAGACCTTTATCTATATTTTCTTTTGCAACTTTAAAGCCGTCACTTTGTTTAAATCTATCACTAGCCTGTTGCACGCCTTGTTTTAAATTATTAAATTTATTTGGCATGTCCTGTAATGTTTTAGAAACCCTCTCCCTAAGAGGATTAACTTTTTTCATTATTTTTTCTTGCAAGGACGCTTGTTTTGTAACCTCGGAAAGCGCCTTGGGGTCTATTGGAAACCCTTTGGAGTCAAATCTTTGAGGGGTAGAGTAAGGAGCGCCACCGTTTGAAAATCTTTGAACAACGCCACCGGCAGCAAAGCCTTGTACGCCCTGCTTGTTCATGCGGTCTAGGTTTGCTTTACCAATCTTAGAGGCAGCACTTTTATTGATAACAAATTCGCCGGGAGTCAACAATGCTGGAACTGTATCAGAAGGAGCAGCACCGCCCATATTGTAACCGGATTTTGCTCTTAATTTAGCAAGTCTTGCTTGACCCTTTTGCTCTCTCTGCACTCTGGCGGCAGCTTGTTTATCAGTTTCACTTTTCTTGTCGCCCTTTTTACTGTTAGCGTAAGTGGGTGTTTGTTGATAAGTTTGAGCGATCTCATTAATAATTTTCTTTTGAGCTTCACCAGCGCTAGCTTCTGCATAACTAGTTTTAGCGTCTACAAAAGTAGAAGGAAGTCTATCATAGTTATCTTTAAGAGCGCCTTGTAGTCCATTCCTAAAGTCAATAGGCGCACCGGGAGGCGATGGAGCAAATTTCCCCCTACCGTCCACTACATTTACAACATCTTCAAAAATCTTACCCATCATAGAGCCAGACTTTCTAATGCTATCAGCCATCAACTGTTTGGATGTTTCAGGAACTGTAATGTTACCCAAACCCAAGTCGTTAGAAAGACCAGCAGCAGCAACAGAAACTCCTTGAGCAGCCTCTCTTGATAATGTATCGTAGAATTTTTGAGATGTTTTTGCGTTAAGTCCTTGTCTGGCAACTTTAAAGTTTTTGTTGGGCCAGCTAAGTTCTTTATCTAAAGCTTTTCTTTGAGAGTCAGTTCCTTTGACGGCGGTTCTAATTTGGGCGCGCGTAACATTCGCGTCCATGTCTTGAGCTTTTCTGTCTGGATCAAGAATAGCAAAGCCCATTCTATTCTTTTGAGCAAGACCACCAAGAGCAAACTTTTTAATAAAACCACCAAAAGCTGCTTTTACTTGCCGTCTCTTATAAGACAGCGTATTATCTGAAACGACTTTTTTAAGAATTGCTTGTGTGTTTTTTTGGCGTCTTGTTGCTTCAGCAAAGTCTGGTATTCTTTCTTGTTCTACAAATTTTGAAAGTCTACTACCGGCGGTTCCCGTAAAATCAAAAGGAGTCCCTTCTCCTCCAGCAGAAATTCCAGCTAACCCAGAAGTAAAGGATTCAAAAGCGAAACCACCAATGGTATTTTTTGCATTAACATCTGAAATTAATGGGCTTTTTGCATTAAACCTACCATCTACAGCTTTAAGTTGCTGTTTAATAATACTGTCGCCATACTTGAACATAGGTTCAACTATTGACTTTTCTGAAAATACAGATTCATTTTCTTCTTTTTTCAGAACAAGGTCTTTAACTCTACCTCTTATGTTTACTGCTCTTTTGCCGTCTTCTCCGGGCAAGAAGTTTCTTTTGCTTCTTTGCCTTAAAGAAGCAAGGGTTGTAGAGTAAGTAGTTTCTCTTGCTTCTTTAGGTGAACCAACGGGTGAGACTTGACCAACTTCGGTAGGTAGTCTATATTCTAGGGGTGTTCTTTTCTTTTTCTTTTTTTTACCACCTTTATTGAATTTGTTGCCGTTCATTTCAGCAAGAGTGCTAGCACCCATTTTTTCTACACTACTCTTGCGTATAACAAACTCTCCCGGCGTAAGCATAGCCGGAACAGTATCCCTGTTGCCAGTTCCGGGAACCAGACCTCCAGAGTTAAATCCTCTAGGTCCGCCTTTGAGTGCAGCGCCAACACCTTTACCGAATCCCGTAAGACCTTTTGCTAATTTTATACCAGCAAAAACAGTAAGAAGTGGTATAATGGGCTTTAGTGCATCAGCAACACTGATAAGCGCACTTGCCAAGTCCAAAGTGGTTTTGACTAGAGTTTGGAAGCTACCCGTCTGACTGATGCTACGAACAAGGGCAAGAAACTCTTCTTTAACTTTTGTAATTTGAACAGCAAGAGCCTGTTGCGCTGTAGCGGCATCCTTAGTTAACGAATCGCCACCCTCCAGCGCTGCCTGTCTTGCTCTCTCGGCAGTCTCAAACTGCTGAAGAAGCGGAATAACTTTACCAATCTGACGAAATCCACCAAGCTCCTCGGCAATCTGAACAAATCTAATATCACCTTCGCCAAGCCCAGACAAAGCGGCGCTAAGTTGCTTGACAGCTTCAAATGGTCCAACAAACTTGCCATTAAGATCTACTAATTCAACACCAAACTGTTTAAGAAACTCAATCGTTTTAGGACGTTGAATACGAGTAAAGATAGTACGCAAACCTGTTGCAATACTTTCCGCACTCTCTCGCGTTGTTGCGCGAACACTTGTAAACAAACCAAGAAGTTCATTTAAGTCACCACCAGCGGCCTTAAACACACCACCAGTACGACGAACGACAGAGATCAAGTCACCAGATTCAACAGCAAACTGACCTGCCACAGCGTTGATAGCACCAAGCTGACTTTCTAAAGCGCCAACACCTTGACCAAACTGAGCAAGAATAGCAACCGCGCCCTCTGCCGTTTTCGTTATATCCTCAAACGTAGGCGCTAACGTTGTTTTAGCAAGAGCTTTAAGAGCAACCTCTAAGTTATTAGCTTCAAGTCCAGTCTGAGCTAAAATTCTAGAAGTAGCAAGAAGGTCTTTGCTAGATGTGCCAAGGTTAACAGATAGTTTAGTTATAGTATTACTAAGGCCGGATAGCTCTTTTACTGACTTGCCAGTAACCTGAGAGATTTTAACTAATTCTCTTTCAAAAGCAATAGCTTCCCTAGTGGCGTTAGCAAGACCATTTGTGAACAGACTTACAGCCCTAGACGCAACCGTAAAAGCTGCGAATCTATTGATAGCCAAACCAAAAGTCTTACCCAACCTTGCGCCGGATTTGTTTAAAGTTTGTACTTGTTGATTTACTTTTGCTATTTGTTTTTGTGCCTGCGGTGCGCCTTTGACACCTACATTCACATTGATACCACTAAGCTGTCTCCGCATCTGGGAAACAACCTGCTGGGTGTTTGCTGGGGCTTTTAATTGTAACTGGGCTGTTAGTACAAATTTCGACATTGAATCTCTCTAGGAAATATTGACTACGCTACCCTTTTAACTGTCCGTTGTTACTTTTGTTTTTGTAGTTCTTGAGGGTTTTCTTCCTCTTTTTCTAGCAGTAGGTGTTTCGTAATCTACCTTAATTACATAATTACCATCATCGTCTAGAAGGTTTCCGTCTTTATCTATCCTATTACCATCTTCATTTACAAAATAACCAAACTCATTAATAGTTCTACCGTCCAAATCCACCAATTTTTTATCTTCATTCACTAAACTAAGATTATCATCTACCAAGTCAAATGTTTTTAGCCACTTATTTTCAGGTAGATTTTGCTCTGTTGCTGGATCATAATTATACATCATTTCGGCAATTGCTGCTGCGGCAGCAAAAGCAACTTCGTCTGAGCTTTTATTATTATAATCTTCTATACCATTATACACCTTTTCTCCGTTTTCATAGAAAGTAGAGCCAGCTACAATATAGTCAAATCTAGCATTATCTGCCAGCGCCTCTGCTGAGTTCTGCTCTAGGGCAGATCTGTCCATATAGAGTTGCCTAAGCTCGTTTCTCAAAACCCGCATTTTTACGGCAATATCCTTACCGTCAGACAGGGGTACTTTCTTTTTTCCGCTACCAAGAAACAAATCTTTTTCACACTGGATTAGCTGTTCAGTAATGCTACGCTCTTTTTCTTCATGTTCTTCTGTCCAGACATTCCTTTGTTTCATTATAATAGCTAATTCGTCCTTGGTTTTGATGCCATCCTCGATGCACTCAGTCCAAGTTTTAGCTCTGTATCTATCTGCTCTTTGTATAGTTTTGGCGGTAGGAGAAGTCACGTAAATTTTAACTTCTTTGCCATCTTGAAGAGTTACGGTTAGGTCTTTTTTATTCATTGTTTCCTTCCTTTTTGTGTTTAACTGGAATAGTAGAAGTGTATCTTAGCCACTTCACTTCGTATTGATTTAATTCAGCGTCAATATTTCTGGCTTGAGAATTTCCTTTATCTAAAACTTCTTCTCTTACCTTTTGATAAATTTCGTACATGGTTTTTTGTTCTGGAGTCAATTCTCCCTCGCTAGTCCAGAGAAAGCCAAGGTGCTTCTCCATAGAACTTAGCGCGCCAATCATGGTTGTTTCAACTTTTTTTCTTAATATTTTAGAAAGTCTGTCCTTTGAGTCACATTTATATTTATCCTCCTTCACCTTTTTATATTCAGAGTGTTGTCTAATAAGGTTATTATAGTCCTCCATTTTTATCTCCTAAATTTTTCCTTGTATTGATCAGTTTGTTTGGCTCTCATTTTTAATTTTTCGTCTTGGAAATCTAACTGACCGACCTCGCCCTTTTGTTTGATTACCGCCATTCTTTGTTTTTTAACCATTTTAGCATGTGGATTATTTAAGCTTTCAATTCTCTCATGGTCTTTTTGCGAATTAGCTACAATATAAACTTCGCTAGAGTTTGCTACTTTTTCGTTCATGGTACTTTCAATCTCCGATTCTGCTTTTTCTTGTTCTCGTTTTTTTCTCTGACTTATAAACCAGCCGTCCAACATATCGTCATCTTCAATAATATCGTCAGAAGGGCAATCTAAAGACTCCTGAACGTTATCATACATTCTAGACCATATTAATATATTTCTTTGATCAATTGATAGTTGTCTATCTGAATTAGAAAATAATTTATAGGCGTTAGAATCATTCATGGACCAGATACCCCTCCAAGGATCTGTTCTAGCAAGCTCTCTTATTTTTCGCTCACCCAGAACCATCGAGAAGTAATAATTAGAAATTAAGTCAATTGGAAATAAATCAAAATCACATAAATCTGAACCATTATAGGTACAGAGTTTGAGCATTTTGTGTATTTTACAGATATTAGCTACGCCTTCGCATGTATTTAAAAAATACTTTGACTTTTTACCATGCATTTGAGATAACTGTTTCTCACCGGCTCTCAGATAAACTCTTATTTGACTTTTAAGTTTATCATCGTTAGCGGCTTGGTATATCTCTAGCTTCAATCTTTCTATGTCTTTCTCTAGTCCTTTTATTCTTTCTTCGTCTTTAGTCTCCCATAAACCACGTTCAATCATCCATTCTACCATCTCATCTTCTGTTTTTAATCCCCTGTCTAAAGAAGACTCGTAAGAATCCATGAAAGCCTGATTAATTTCAAACTCGTCTTCTATAGTTGGAGTTAATATCTTTAGTCTAGCCTCGTTGTATTTAGCAATATAAGATCCAGACCTTATCCTAGATATAAAATACTCCCGCTCATGTTGCTTCATAGAAACCTCACGGCGGGAGTTTGTATATTCATATTATCCTTTCCTGTTCCACTTTACTTGCCGTCCTAAAAGCTATCGCTCAGTGGTTAGTTATTATGCATCGCCTTCACTATCGGTAGCTCTGAAGTATTGCGATGCGTCTGTATCCAAGAAGCCCATCACGCCACTATCATTGTGACCAATTTGCTTAACGTCCAAGTCGTTGAAGTTGGTGTAGCTGTATGTACACGATGCATTACCACCGGTTGCATCTGCTCCACCGTAACTTACACTTGCAAGTCGGTTTTTCGCACCAGCGTCAATTGTTATACCACCACGCAGTGTGAAGAAGATGTTCTCTTCTGCGGTATTGTTACCAGAAGCTGTTGTTAGGAACAGATCTGGATCTCCGTTCTCAAGAGCGGTAATAAAGTCACCAGAGGTTGTAATAGCCTCAATCTCACAGCTAACCTCAATCGGGAAGGCAGCAGGTCGGTAGTAAGGAGTCTTTCTACCAAGTTCAAAAACGTCTTCACGACTAAAGTCAGTACTAATACTCACACTTTGAACGTGAACCCCAAGACCACTAGCTGTAAAATTAGCATCATTTCTGTCTGTAACATCTCCAACTTTTCTATAAGCGTTACCAAGGCCAGTTCCGTTAACACCTTGAATACCAACAGGCAAGATACAATGCTCAAGAAGCACATCTTCACGTCTTTGAAGACCACCACTAGGACCGAAAGCACCCGTTACACCAAGAGCTTTTGGTGCATCCAAGCCGTCGAAGTCAGTAACCGACTCAGATTCCAAAGTAGTAGTAGTTCCAGTCAGCCACTCTTTACTGTTTCCAACCAATGTAATGGATTCAGTACAGGTTCCATCGACAGGAATATTGTAGGAGATACTTGAGATGTACATACCAGACATGTACACTTGAGCTTCTGCGTCACCGCCATTTGGAGTGGCCGCTGCAACGTTGTTAAATTCTTCTCCAAAAATACCCAAGTTCACGTCGCATCGTTCTTTTGATCGCGCAACAAGACCGCTGGCATCTGTTCCAGTAACACCAGTTGAAGCCAAAAGATACATCAGTGGGTAGCCGTCAATGAATTTCTCCATCGTAACTTCAACGTCGGGGGTGCCTTCGATATTCTCGTAAATCTCGATTTGACCCAACTCAAACGCTTGTTCTAGGTTGAAGTTGGTGGTAATCCCGATACTTTGCACACCATGAACCATGCCGCCAAGTTGTTTATTACCTACGACTTTTCCCCCACCGTGTGGCATAATACTGGGAACCTGACACGAATAAAGAATTCTATTATTACTGGACATTTTAAGTCTCTCCTTTTAAAGAAAAAATTTCTATATTATTATACACAAAATCAAATATTTTTTTTAATTCCCTCTGTTGTAAACCTGACTATACCGCCAAAGATGTCAGAATCTACGCTAACCATGTCCTGCACAATAGCATTTGTCAATCTTATTCTTCCTTCTGGATGTTTTTCCACTAATTCTGGATATCTCAAAGCTCCAGACATAGGAACCCCTTGATAATCCAGAGGATAATCTCCGCTCGCATTAATCTTGTTACTATTAAAAAGTGGTATATTTTTATCACTTTGCATAGAAACAATATCTACAAGCTTGTTTCTTGTTATCTCATCCTCTGCTAAACAGTGAAAAATAACATCTGTATAAACCCACTGTCCCCCTCCAAGTGCATACGCTTTAAATCTCCTGCTAGCAACTACCTCTATGGCGATTGCGGGTAATTGTAGCCTAGATTCTGGGGGTATATCCCAACTACCTTTGTCTCTATTAAAGAAACTACTAGTAGGTTCAGTTGTATTTGTTTGAATTTCTCTCAACCAAGGAACAGCATTTGCGTAAACGACATTTATCCATTTATAGCTGTGTTCCACCTGAACTTTTGAGCCGGTGGGAATAGCTGTGTCAAAAATAACCCTTCCGTTAAAATGATCTATGGTGTGGGCGTAATCTCCAGTCGTCGTGTTCGGATAGAAATTATCATCTACATAAACACCAGAAACTCCCGGTTTTGTATTATTTGTTCCAACGAGCGGGGCTGGTGAATAATCCACACCGCTTTGCCAAACCCAATTTTTCCTAAAACCCTCCCAAACTTGACCGTTAGTATACTGGTCATTTGACGATGACCTCAATTTGCTGTAATCTTCACCGTTCGGACCTGTTTCCCCAAGCGTAGAATTAAAATAGTTTCCAACATCAAGTAAGGCCCAGTCAAAATATTCTAAAAGTCCATCCTGAATATCATTATTCAGAGTGTACTCAAAAACATCTGTAATGCCTTTTAATTTTTGGAAAATACCCATTATCTAAAAAGTCCTGATATTAGTTGTGTTAATTCACTACTTCTGCCAGAAAAAGCCCTAGTTATGAAATTATTATCTGATGTACCAGAAAACTGAGGTGGAACTCTAAATCCAGCCCCAGAAAGCATGGTGCCTCCACCGCCTCTTCCATCTTCTGAAGGTTGATACCTATAACCCACCACAACAATCCTGTCACCTTCTAAAAGAAGCCACTCAAGCCACTTTAAATTAACACCTTTTTCCGTTGTGACAACGCCGGAAGAAAGAGAAAGTAAGTTTGCAAAACTAGAAGGCTGAAATCTAAACTCTATTGATCCTTGTAATTTGTCGTTTAATTTTGTTATCTGTATTTCAGTCGAATCCGCAACAGCGCTTACAATGCTGTTTACAACGCTTTTGCTAGAACCTCTTGGTAGTCCAAACTGGGAACTCAGGCCGTTTGGTACGCCATCGTTCAACAAGCTTCTAATTTCAGGTTGACCTAAAACCCAATTTTCTACAGCCCTTTTAATTTTACCAACAACGGTCCTATTCTTCGACCTTATCCTTTTATTAAAGTACTCGGCCATAGCTTTATTTATAGATCTCTGTAATTGAGCATCTGATTCTTTGATTTTTACAGTTATCATGCTCTCTCCCAGAAACAACCAAAATATCTGTCTTGCTTTAGCCCCATAGGGAAAGGTTCGCCCGCCCTTTGGAATCTCATTTCCTTTAAATCTTTAATACCTTTGTGAACAATTAATTCTTTTGCTCTAGTAATCTTATCTAAATCTGTAGCATAAAATATCGTCTGTATTCCATTTTCAGGTAACACAATATTGCCGCCTACATTAGTCCAGTTTTTGCTGTCCCAATATACCTTGATTTTAATATCCTCAGTTTTTTCTACTTCTTTTATAACCTTATTATTCCTCCTGTAGTTTCCACCTCCGGGTCTCCTGTGTGGATTTACAGATCTATTATCTGGAATATTATTATAGCTATTGTCTATAACTTCTACTTTTTCTATAAACACTAATTGACATGTGACACCAAATATATTAAATGTGGAATCAACTACGTCATAGTATTTTGTAAAAACTGAATCAGGTATTTCAATTGGCATGTTATACCCTAATTAGCTGTGTCGCCACTGTAATATCTAACATCATCAAATCTGTCTGTAAGATTTGTTTGTATCGTTCCCGATGCTTGATGTGAGTTTACGTCTGGATCTCTTTTTGAAAATGCTCCAGTATTATTTTGATACGTTATAACACTGCCGTTTTTTATAACGTTCGTTGTAATGACTGGTCTTATTACATCTGACATTTTTATCTCCGAATTAAATTAATTGACCACTAACCCAACTTGTCCCATTGGCTATCATTATAAAACTATCATTCTTTGCAAAAGCTATTGCCCCGGTTTGATTTGAGGTTATGTTGGTTATAACCTGTTGAACTGTATCATACACCGGAACCACCAAGTTACCGCTACTATTTATTATTTGATCTACACCCTGAACATCATCAAACCTTAAAGGTCTAAAAACCGGATAGTCGCTAGTACAGCCACAGTCGCCAGATGGACCAGCAAACACTGTGCTAGGAGGTTGTTTTTTAAGTAAAATACTTTCATTAACGATACCGCTTAACTCAAGAACGTCGTCTGAGCCAGTTGTGTCGTCTAGCTTGGTTCTAAAAAATGGCTCTAACTGCCTACCACCAGAATAAAGCGGACTAACACCGCTGAACATTACCCCAGAATCACCAACAATTATGCCAGAAGATTTGATTGTTGAGGTTTGGTTGTTTCCCCCAACGTCAACGGCGTATTGTGGATTAGGCTCATTTATACCAAAGCTTGAATTTGCATTATCCCAAACTAAATTGCCGGTATAAGCAAGCGCATGTTCAGAAGACCAATACGCTAAACCGCTAGCTTCGGGGGTGTTTCCGCTAGAACTAAATACAGAATATCTACCCGGATAAGTTACGTAAACTTCTTTTAGCCCAATGGGGAAGTTAACAATACTGTTGTCGCTATTACTAGTATCGAAGGGAATCCTGTAGATCATAGAAGATGTTTCTGTTTCTATATAAGTCCCAGAGCCAACCTCATATTTTGTTCCATCTGAAACAGCATAGAACAAAGATTCTCCAGAGCTATAAACTCCAGAGAAAGAGCTAAATCCAGAAAACTTGCCCTCTAGCAATATAGAGCCAGTTCCTGTGCTATAGCTTTTTTCTTTTATTCTATCTCTAAGTTTTATGTTAGACATTTAAACCCTAAGTAATAATAAGAGGTGTTACTCCAGAATTAGATCCCGGCTCCAAGCCATAGCAAACTAACTCATTAATTTTTGCATTCACATTATCATTATCGTCCGTTTTTACCGTAAAATGCAAGCTTCTAAGAGCGGTTCCGTCGTCACCTTCTCTCAAGAGAATACCAACAGTATTTACGTCAATGGTATCATAAGTACCAGAAGTACCTTCACCATTACTAGAACCAATAGCAACGTAGTTATTGTCTAAAAATGTACCGCTAGTGAAGGTAATCTTAAAAGTACCCTTCGCTATTCTCTGAAGGCTATGAATATTGTGATACGATCTGATTACGGGATCGTGGGGTGCTGCGGTTCCACTTCCATCAAAGTTTAGCCAAGCTTTTGCAACTCCGTGGAAACTATCTACACTGGATTGATCTTTATTGAATTTTAGGCTTCCAGAAGTACCAACAACAACATCATCACCAACAGTAGGACTATTGTAAACAAACTTTATACCGTTATCATTGCTGTCGCCGTTTACGGTTCCAGAGGAATTTATCCATTTGTTAGCAGCAGCAAAATTGCCTGTTAAAGCTCTACTTCCGTCAATTGGAATGTACTGCGTGTGAACATCTCCATCGGTAAGTCCAGCAAGATCATTATGTTGAATCCCATTGGGACCAAGCCAAGGTCTTAGCTGAATTTCTGTCCTCTCAGATACTTCTGGAGAATTTGGAAACATAATTCCAGACTCGACAAAAAGCTTGCCTTTGCCTGTATGTGCATTGGAGATAGTTACATTATTATAGAATGGAAACTCTGTTTCTGTATCGCCGCTGGCAACAATCCTATTTATGGAAAACGCCGTATCTTCCATATTGTGCCTGACATCTTCAGCAGAAATCAAACCTGCGTTATTATCTGCTAAATCTGTACTTATACTGGCAATCAAATCGCCAGAACTCTTCATAGTAGGCATTTATTCTCTCCTAATAGTTAAAATATCCACCAGATCTGTGGCCTGTATTATTTCTTGAAATAAATTCTGAACCGGGGGAATAAGGACCAAGTATTGCATGACCAGCAACACTGTTTCCAGCCCTGTATTCTAATAGTAAGTTTTCGTATTTTTCACATAAATCTTTATATAAAACCGTCAAGGTGGCAGTAACGCCCCTAAGATCAATTGCGGAAGGACCGTCTTTGATAGAGATAGCATTTCCAGATTCACTACGTATTTCACTACCTATTATTATACACGCTGCGCGTAAACAGGATAATGTTACAAAAGGATCATCCTTTGTGTCAGAATCAGTGGGGTCTGGAGAAAGAGCGCAAGATTCAACATTTATGGTGTAAGTGTTGTTAAAATCAACGTTCATAACCATTAGTTGTGATGCGACCAAGATTGAGGTCTCTATTCTTCTGTCACTAAACTTGTAAGACGAAGAATCTAAGTCATTAACTAAGTGTCTGACGATTGTGGACATTTGACCTTGCCAACTCATGATTACCTCTATAAATTACAGTGTACTTGAAATGAATGAATATCTGTGTAAAAAGTCCCGCTTCCACCGCCAAGAAAAACCTTCCCTTGTAATTTGTATTTACCGGCCTCGTCTAAGTCTCCAGCTACTGCGTCATAATACATTACGCCTGAAACAGAACTTCCGTCGTCGAGTCTGAGGGCAGATCTATTTACCACAGTGTCGCTTGGTTTTCTAAAATCCACCTGAAGCGCTGCTGCTCCAGATATATTTACTAGATCCGTTCCATCCTTAACAGTAAGGAGAAATCTAGTTCCTATATCGTTTTGATGTATTTCACTTGCCATTTAATTTTCCAAATCGAAATTAACTTGCTGTTCTATATGAACATCGTATTCTACTTGCTTTTCTATACTTAGAGTACGTTGTTCTTCTGTATTAATATACACGTCATGAGGTGATTTCTGTTTTATAGAGATATTTTTTGAGATTTCTTGGTCAATATGAATATCATACCTAAAAACGTCCCCATTAAACGTTAAAACCATTTCTTCAGATGAAGACAATGGAAACTCGCTGTAACATGAACCCACAAACATTATACTGCCGGATCGCTAATTGAGACATCTGTGTTAAGAGCATCTGCCGCTTGCTGCTGGGCAAGTCTCACTTCGTATGCTGATACATTTTCTGCTAAAAACTGCCTAACAATCCTGTTTCCAAATTGAGCAATTGTTTCTGGGTTATCTACTTGTTCCCCATCGACAGTGATAGTTTCTGGTCTTTTGTAATTGGCTGCCAACGCCCCTAGCACCCTATTAACATCTTCGTCCGCAATCTCTATCGTAAATTGTGCCATTCTAGTTCCCTCTGTTTAAGTGTGGTAGTTCGCACCTTGGGATGCAACATTTGTCGCAAATTTCGTGCCATCTATCTGGTAACTCATTATAATTATACACTTCTAGCCCCAAATCTTCGCCATAATCACCTCTAGTAAACCACTGGGTAGTCTGGTTTGACCAATTTTCTTTTATCCACTCTTTATAATTATCTCTGCATATTAACTCTCTAATTTCTGGATGAGCGTTGGGCCTGTCACAATAACCACTTTTTCTAAGCTTTTCTATAAACCTATACATACTTTCAATTCTCTCCTGCATAGGTCTATGAATAGCAAATCTGTAAATATCATTCCACTCGTTTATGTATCCTTTTAACACAACTGCCCTCTGATGCCCCTGAACTCTATCAAACTTAGGGTACACAGAAGGTACTGTGCTTACACAGGTTTGAATTCCATATCCAATACAGTTAGAAGCAATTGCGTTTTTAACAGAATTTCCCCCGGTTCTGGGGATATGAACAAAAACCGCTCGTCCCGGCAAATAAATCATAAAACCTCACACATCCAACTGGGGTATTTTTGAATAGTTATTCCTATCATCCTCATTTTACCATCTTGTATAAAATCATTGACGGCCCTGATTACACCCGTTCTCCAAACTTGTGGGTGGCTCATGTAGTCATGCCCCATGATAATTCCACCCTTTTTGACTTTGTAGAGCGCGTTGTCTATCTCTATCTGAACAGTTTTGTAATCGTGCAGAGAGTCTAGATAAACCCAATCTAAAGAATCGTTTTCTAATCCGTAAAGAAAGTTACCACCATATTCTTTGTGTAGTTCTACAGAGCCATTTTTTACTTCATCCTCAAACAGCTTGCCGACCAGCGCGCTGTGGTCATCGTACCACAACTCAGGTGTTTCAATTAAGTATGTATCATAGGGTCTTTCTTCCCAAATGTCGCATAGATGCATTTTCGATGGTTTGAGTGTATGCCACAGTAAAACAGAGTTAAATCCTTTGCAAACACCAACCTCTGCGCCCACGCCACCTTTTGGCAACGACAAGAACATCTCCATGTGAGTTTCGTATTCTTTTATTTTATCCATCTTTTTCCTCCGGGCAGATGACAAGTTTACCGCTTTTTTTTCTTATCATTACCGCTTCAGGCAATTCGCTCTCTATAAAGAAATGAGCATCCGAATTTAAGAACTTCTCAGCCTTCATAGTTGATGACACTCTAACATGATCCTTTAGTCTGGCTTCTTCCATCTCGTCGGGCATCATAGTTAGTGAGTCGTACTGTACTCCATGTCGAGCGAGCCAGTCTTCGGTAATTTTTCTGTATCTTTCAAATCTTGCTGTCACAATTCCTTTGCATTTAAATCTCGGAAGCCTGTGGTAATACGGCTCTACATTTTTAAGCCAGTCTATATGTTTTTCCTCATCTGCCAATACATCAAAAGGGATATTGGGCGATAGTATTCCATCAAAGTCTAGCAGAGCGTGTTCGATATACGTACAGTTAAATAGATTCCATTCTAGTAGATGAGGAGGCGGTAATTCTTTGGCATAAAAGTCAACAACTTTCTTTGCCTCTGGTTTGAGATATACTGTGCAAAAATATGCATCTTCAATAAGTCTTTTCTTTACTTCATTCATTGCGGTTCCCGCATAGACGGTATCATCTACAACAAGAACTCTTCCGTGTTTTGGTCTGTGATTTTTCATTCTCACTCCACCAAACTCAGAAGCACCCGACATAGGTACTAAACTGCCTTCAGAGTTCAAAAAGTAAAGCGGAAGATTCAACCACATAGCAATCATACTGGCAGGAAACATTCCAGACCTTGGTATACCCGCTACGCCGGTAATGTCTAGATTAGCAATTTGGGGCAGTAATAAATTTTTACAATCTCTAATCAATTGAGCGTTCGTGATGTATTGACCGGCCAGATATTCTTCTGCCTGTCTTTCCATTCTTTTATGCTTTTTGTCACATTGCTCTTTGTATTTTATTCGATCCTGTTCAGATGCAGATTGACACCATTGCCAATTTGGGGGATCATAAGTCATTTTCTGGTTAAAATAACTACAAAACCCATGCATGGGACACTGACATTCTTTCATAACGTAACTATTCCTGCCTCTATCTTGTCTACGGTTAAAATAATTTCATTAGCCCTTTGTTCATGTTCCACTCGCTCATCTATTATTTTGTCTGGATTTCTAACGTCGTCAACATTAATTGATAGAGTGTCGGACCCGCTAAAATCCCAGTAAGGAACTTGAAATTTTCTTTTGTGTAGTATTGTTTTGTACATTTCATTATATGGTATTTGTTCGCCTGTTTCTTCGTCAATCTCTGTGTATGAAACCGTCTCGTATGTTACAACCGGCATTGTCTTTTCTGCAACCTTGTCTTGTGGACACTCTGAAAGATCGCAGTGACATGTGCAATTAATGCAGGTATCGTGATAGTCATTGTCTTCGCAAGTATGTGTACAGCAATTGATAGGCATAAACATTCTTTTTTCATAGTCAGAAAACGGAAATCTGCAATGATCTAGTTTCAAAAAATCGCTGTGCGTTTCAATATCGTTCCAAACAGCGTTGGTATCTATGATTCTTTTTCTTACTCCGTACCAATATTCTAGTCCGTTATCGCGAAATATCAAATGTCTTTTACTTTTTATTCTTCTTGTGACGTATTGAAAAACGTCGATAGCTTCCCCTTTTTCATTAGGGGTGTTGCTTACTATGTCCTGCTCATTTGTTACTAAATTCGTTCTTCTTACCTCATTTGAGTTTAGTCTTTCAAATTTATATTTCTGCGTCTTTTCTAAAAACTTTATAAGTAGGGGATCTGGTACTCTCATTCCGTCTGTAGTAAAGCCAAAATTCATTACATTGCATTTTTCGTCTGCGTGACACATAAAGATGTCATCTTGTGAAATAGCCCTAACTATGTCTCCATCCTTGTATGGTGTCGCTGACTGTGAATCGTTAGCTTTTATTAGTAAATCCATATTTTCTCCTAATCCACAAAATGTATAAATGGTCCTGCGGAGACAGCCGGGGGATCTACCGTCTCCGTAAACTCATCTGCACCTATATCCCAAGTGTCTCCTTCTGCATCTCTGTCGCGTCCGTCAATATCGTAGTTAGAATCCACATTGGTTCCTAAGTCCGCTCCTGCATCTACACAGACCGAGCTAGATGTTAGATGAAGATCTTCAGAGCCGAAAGTAGTTGAAACAAATGCTACTTGAGCAAGAGTTTGATCTTGTAGTGAGTTAGAACCCGGAGCTTGATCGCTGCCACGATTTGACTGACCACTGCTATTCCGAAAGTCACAATTATTATTTTCAATTTCAGAACCGTCGCCGTTCCTAGACCTAAAAGCTCGTCTTCTATTGGTGGCGTCTGCAACCAAGCCTCCGATCAAGTTGTTTCTTACGTAGTAATTAGCGTCATTGTCTCCTGTGTTATTGTAGTCATATCCATGAGCAGTTCTACCAGCGGGAACTTCAATACTATATATTGTATTATTATCAATGTAAGAAGTTCCTCTAAAATTAATATTTTGTATGCCCCATGCGTTATCACCGGCTGTTTCATGTATGTTGTAGATGATATTATTATGACACCCCGCAACTGCACTGTCATTAGCTGACGCAGGCATCCTTAGTCCGTATGGGCCAGAACCGCCGGGGTTTCCATCAAAATCATGTACTAAATTATTTCTAACAATAACGCCATTATAACTAGATAGTTCTATACCAACATTTGTGGTTAATGAGTCTCCGTCATCTAAACTTATGTCTAAAAACGATACAGTCATATCATCTATTGCAACTTCTATCACGCCAACATTTTGTGCTGCGGAAGACGTAGGTTTTATTAATGCTCCGCTTTCCGCTGTTCCGTCGTGTCTATCAAATTCATTAGAGGTTAATGTAACAGAAGCTAAACTTTGCTTAGAATTAAATGTTACTTGACCCTCTGTGAAAGTAGAGTCTGCATGTAGCTCACCTATTACATCATCGGTTGAACCAAATAAAGTTGGACTAACATCATCAACCATAGCTTCAAAAGTAGAAATAGACGTAAAAGCCCTCTTAAAAACCATGTCGGCTTGTTCTGGAGAACCGCTACTGCCATTTCCAGTATAAAGCCCAAGTGGAGAAGCGTCACCTTTAAGACCGGTATCAGATATGTACTTAACAGTAATGCTGTAACCGCTAATACCTGTAACTAAAAATGTATAGGTAGAAGGTGCAGAAGGGTTGATTCCGTCACCGTTAGCACCCGCCTCGTCTGTATCCATAGTGGCAATATCACCAACAGCAATACCGTTTTGGCTAGCACTTTTTATAGTTGGATTTGCAGTGAAGCCAATCGTATAAGAAGGGCCACTACCACTAGATGTGGATGGCGTTTTTGTATCTATACTTTGGTTTGATCCTATGCTAACTATTGTAGTAGGCATGTAATTTCCTTATATATTCTGTCCTATAACAAATCCGTAATAAGTAAATGTTCCTACGTTTATAAATCCAAATACATCTGCTTTACCAGCAGTTGTAGTCAAGGTTGGAGCAGACCCACCAGCCCATTGAATTGTACCGAACCAATTTACAGTCCTGCTCCCAGTACCATCCTGAATTAAAGTAATCGTGAATTTCTGCCCAAAATCTTCGTTTGATATTGCTAAAGTTCTGTTTCCACCAAGGGTGACTTTGTGCGTGCTTGATTCGTTTAAATCAAACGTAATAGTAGCACCATCAGTATTATCTTTAAGGGGGGTTTTTATAGCTTTAGAAAAAGTTGTTCTTTGAGAAAGAGTGACTTCTCCATCGCTAGCAATTGCTATAGCGTCTGTATCACTTGCAGATCCTATATTACCAGCATTGCCAATAATAAGATTAGCCATAGTAACAGTGCCGGTAGTTGTGTCATCAGCATTGTTGACTAAGAAGGCATCGTCTACATTAAAAGTTGTTCCCGCAAGGGAAATATTTGTTCCTGCGGAATAAGTTGTGTTGGTGTCAGTGACCGTTTCTGTGGCAGTCGTGATTCCGGTCACATGACCATTGCTATCTAGAAGAATGTCTTGAATATATGTTCTACCGCTATTGTCGGAAGATGATGCTGCACTAATATTTGGATGAGCAGTTAGGAATCCAGACGTAGTATTGTCATAATTAGCCAAGTCGTTGTCAACGACAAAATCCATGTTCCCATTTGCGTCATCATAAGTAACGGTAATCAGAGTCTTTGTTCCGCCCGTTGCAACCAGCGGTCCAGCGATATCTTGTACTTCTTCTGTGCTTAATTGAGTGTTTGTGTCTGTAGCCGCAATTGTTATGGTATCGGTACTAGCATTAGTTGTAATAGTTACGTTTGAACCGGCAGCAAGTGTCAGAGTATCGGTAGTGGTGTCCGCTACAACATCTGACTGCCCAGCAACCGAGATAGTCTTAAACGAAAATTCATTAACTTCTCCTCCACCGCCAGAAACAGTAGCAAAGCTCAGGGTTCCCGCACCGTTTGTCTGTAAGACCTGACCGTTAGAACCATCAGAAGTTGGAAAACTATAAGCATTATTTATAGTAAGAGCATTGGTGTGAGTAGACTTAAATCTAAGACTAGTAGATCCAAGATCATAAGCATTATTGGTTATAGGTAAAACATGACCTTCATGAGATATTTTTAACCTGTCTTGGTACTCAGAAGTATCAGAAGCAGAAGTCGCAAAAACAATAGAAGCAGGATTCGCGCTGGCGGAAAAAGTGCCTTCCGCCATTGCATAAATGCTACCAACCTGTAGAATTGCCGCCCCGCCGTCTGACTCGGCAGAGGCAGCAAAACTAAGTCGTCCAAGTACATCGCTCGACGTGATGGCACTATCACTAGTCTGTAGAGTTATACTTTGCATTTATATATCCTATCCTATTTATTTAAAACTAAACAATAAACCAGTTTGTGCCGTCAGAAACACATGTCATGGTTTCATACTGATGATACAAAACCTTGGTTGCCGCACCATCAATTGTAACAGCACCGGGAGGATCAAGCGTAACATTTCCAGCGCCCGTATCTACTTTTTTAACAATAACAACTTTACCAGAAGCAGCAGCAGGTAAGGTCAATGTAATACCACCAGCACCCGCAGTAGCAAGAGTAATATCATTACTGATAGTTGAAGTAGAACTTGTAGTGGCTACAGTGCGCTCTCTCTTCGCTTCAGTTACGGCACCGGCAGCAAGTTGAGTGGTATCAACACCACCATTAGCAACGGACAACGTATCTCCAGAAAGAGTCAGTGTCCCGTTAACCGCCAAGTTGGTATCATCACTAATATCAATTGTACCAAGGGTAATCGCCTGACCAGATATAGACAGATAGTCATGACTACTTGTAACCAAGGTTACATCAGTAGAGTTGTCTGTACCAGCAGCGTCTACGCCAAGAGAAGCTCTTACAGTAGCACCATTTTCGAGAACAAAAGTCGAACCATTACCAACAATAAAGTAGCCATCACTTGGAGTCATTCCAGCAATAGCGGCTAGGTTGGCGTGGTAAGCCTGAACATCAGTACCGATAACAAGACCCAAGTTGGTTCTGGCACCTGAAGCACTACTTGCACCAGTACCACCATTGCCAACAGGAAGTTGACCACTAACATCGGTAGAAAGTACAACTGCACCAACAGTAATCTCTTGACCACTTATAGTCAAATAGTCCAAACTACCAGCAAGAGTAACATCGGTTGAGTTGTCAGTACCAGCGGCATCAACACCTAATGATGTTCTAAGAGTAGCACCGGTTTCAAGCACGAAGGTAGAACCGTTGCCGACAATAACTCCACCATCAGTAGTCGCAAGGCCAGCGATTGCTGCCAATGCAGCGTCATAAGCTTGAACATCGCTACCAATGGCAAGACCTAAAGCTGTTCTAGCAGCAGAGGCTGTCGTTGCACCAGTACCACCATCGCCAATAGCAAGAGTTCCCGTAATAGCACTTGCACCAAGATCAACAGCAATCTCGTTACTCTCAAAAACAAGACCACCATTAGCTTTAAGGTCAGCAGTAACGGTAACAGTATCGGTAGCACCAACGACGGTAGTGATACCATTGCCACCAGCAATAGTAAGAGTATTACCATCGGCTATAGTTTCAGCGGTGCCACTATCAGCAGCTACATCAAAATTACTAAATCCACCGAGACCACTGATAAGATTGCCTCTTGTGATCTTCTTGAGGGCGTTACTGTCTTCTGAGTCTATGATAAGCAGCACGTCGTTAGAAGCGGCAGCACCAGACTTTTCAGTTTGACCAGTGATTGCAGTTGCATCAAGACTGGCACTTAACGCTACGGCACCAGTTCCATCAAAGGAAACGGCAGAGGCAGTGACTTCACCAGTTATGCTAAAGTTTCTTCCTGTAGCCAAAGCTGTAGCAGTATCAGCATTACCTGTAACGTCACCCGTAACATTACCTTCAAGATTTGCAACAATCGTACCCGCAGTACCAGAAAAAACCTCTGAAGAGTTGGTAGCGTCTGGAATAAAGGTAAACTTACCCGTACTATCATCAAAACCAAAGAAACCCAACTTTGCAGTAGATCCATTGTGGTATCTAAACTCGATACCCCTATCTTTATTGTCGTCACTTCCGGGGGCAGTATCACCACCCAGTGTGAAAATAGGGTCATCAATTGTTACGGTTGTAGAATTAACGGTCGTCGTAGTACCGTTAACAATCAAGTTGCCGCCAACAGTCAAGTCCGCGATGGTTGTTAAATCACCGTCAGAAGCTATTTGAAGTGCGTCATCTTGAGACTGTGAGCCAATGTAACCACCGTCAGGCAACGAAAGCTTATTAGTTCCGTCGTATGTGAATGTGGATGTAGACTCATAAACTTGATCGGAAACGCTAGAACCGAAGAATACAATTCCCGCAGCGTTTCTATCGAAAGGTTGATATGACATATACTATCTCCATTAAAGTTGTGTGTTGTACGTACTGTATATTATACACTAAACTATAAACCAATTTGAATCATCAGAGATAAGAGAATAACTACCATATCTATGATAGATTGCAAAAACAGAATTTCCATCTATTGTCTGGCTCCCGCTAGCCACCAATACTCCCGAATTAGATCCTGCCTTCATTTTAAAAAGCAATTCTTTTCCACCCTTACCCACAGCCGTTGGTAAATACACATTAATCATTGACGAGCTTGTGTCAAGAAAAACAACGTCAGAATTTTCCGTCATGCTAAAATGTGATGTAACATTATTGTAAGTTCTAGTAGAACTACCACCAGTTGTAAATTCACTCCAGTTTCCTGAATTATTTGGTAAAAATCCTGTATCACTATTTCTAGATTCACCATCTAATACAGAATATTTGTAATATTTATCAGCAGAGACATCAGCGTGATAACCGCTAGCTACATACGCCAACATACCGTCTTGAAGCATACCAGAGGGTATATTTACAAGAGTGTCCGTTCCGCTTCCAGATACGTATCTTAAACCACCTCTTTGCTCTGTATCCAAGATAATCGGATGCGTGCCGTTGGTACTCCAAGTCCCCGGCCAAGCATTTCTCGATAATCCATCGTAATTTGCCATCCTTCAGTCTCCTAAGATATCTGTACGTATGTGTTGCCGGGATTAAGAGTTATACCATACAGCTTGTACTCTTCTGAATTATAACCCACGGGAGCGATATCTGGCTCTAAATCAACCGTCGTTTCTGTCGGTGTAACGCCAACAAGCAGTGATGCATCGCTACCAGTTTTAAATGTGGTTGGCTGGGAAGCAGCAGATCTTACAGCAAACCACCAGCATTTAGGAACTCCATCTGGATTGTTGATTTGTTGGTCTATAACCTTTAACTGGTTGCTTAGTTCAGTTACATTAGCCGAGTCAAAATCAAAACTGTCTACAATATCAGCCCTAGACGGAGGATTGGAAGTACTTGATGTAAATATATAGAAACTTGGATATGTAAACGTGACTGTTATATTACTGTCACTGCTTACATCTTCAGAAGTGTATCCGATCCCAGTGACCGTTCCGGGTCTAGTGAAGAGTGTAGTAGCGGTAATTGTTCTTCCGCTATTATTATCTTTATGAATCGGTGTCGTAAATGTTATCGTGCCGTCACCAGTAGAGCTAGTCAAGGTTCCAGCGTTTGTTGTTATAGCTGTTGATGTATTAGACAAATCCGATATATTGTTAATGGTCAGGTCATACGTCGTGGTTGTATATCTTTCTAGGAAATTTTTACCGCTAAGATTAGCAAATGCTATAGAATTAGAAGCAGTTGACCAGTTAAAAGTAATTGTCGCTGTTTCTGATATTGTTGCCTGATTCTTATCAAGGAAACTAACAGTTGCGCTAGCAGAACCACCTGTTAGGTCATTAGTAGATGAATAAATTGGTGAATCGCCGTCTGTACTAAAAGTCTGAGTCCAATCAACGCCGCCACCCGGAGTTACAGATGGGCCAGATGTTGAGTAAAGGGTGACATCAGATGTAACACTACCAGTAATTCCAGTTAACGGAGATTTAACACCGCTTACATAATTAGTTGTGAAGTCAGTTGGGTTATCCACAGTAACCGACCACTGAGTAACTGGTTGATCCCAGCTTCTTGATTGACCATTTGCAGAAACGGAGGGGCTAAATCTAGCTACTTCCAGTCGTAAAAAACCACCATTAAAATCTGAAGCCCTGACTGTTTGCTGAGTTCCGTCTGGGTCAATAAAAATTGTTCCGATTCTAAATTCATCATTAGAGCCAGATGTTTCAAAAAGTATTCCAGAAGCTTCAGAACCAATAGACGAACCATTAAACTTTAAGCTACCGCCTTCATTGTAAAGCACGTTGGAGGTATTGCTAGGAGCGCCATCTAGAAGTTGTAG
>BCSF01000236.1_pt1 | contig 24610 bp, 20 predicted proteins | sample 1016431 | NCBI WGS metagenome assembly BCSF01 (sample SAMD00045685;SAMD00045686;SAMD00045687;SAMD00045688;SAMD00045689;SAMD00045690;SAMD00045691;SAMD00045692;SAMD00045684;SAMD00045690;SAMD00045691;SAMD00045692;SAMD00045684;SAMD00045685;SAMD00045686;SAMD00045687;SAMD00045688;SAMD00045689, study...
TTTGGAGGATCTACCCGAAGCATTCAAGAACTACATCACCATTCGTGCAGCAAACGTATTCGCTGGTCGCTCCGTTGGCTCCCAGGAAGCCGTGACCTTCGGCCAACGCGAAGAGACCATCGCTCGTGCAACTCTTATGGAGTACGACACTCAGCAGGGTAACTACACAATCTTCGCTGATGGCGATGGTGATGACACCTATCAGAAATCCGCACACCGACCTATTAACGTTCTCCTCCGTCCGTAGTTATGGCCGCTATCTCTCAAATTGTCCCGAACCTGTTGGGAGGTGTAAGTCAGCAGCCTGATCCGCTCAAGCTTCCCGGCCAGGTGAAAGAGGCAGAGAACGTACTTCTAGACCCCACCTTCGGTTGCCGTAAGCGGCCGCCTACACGGTTTGTGGGTGAGCTGGCTACCAACGTCCCTGAGGGGGCTAAGTGGTTCAACATCTTCCGCAACGGAACTGAGAGGTATGTCTCTGCCATCTACACCAGTAGTGGTACTACCAGCATCCGTGTCTGGGATGCCGACACAGGTACTGAGCAGACTGTCAACATTGCATCTTCTGCTGCTGAGTACCTAACGGTTTCTAACCCTAGAAACATTGAACATCTATCCATCAACGATTACACGCTTCTCTGCAACACAGAAAAGAATGTAACCATGGACTCAGCCAATGATGATGAGGCTGATCCTGAAGCAATCATTGTCGTCAATCAGGTTGCTTACAACACCCAGTACAGCGTTGACTTTCTTAAGGATGGTCAATCTGCATCGCAGCAAAAGGTGTACCGGGCATCAAAGCTGGCTATCAGTCCTGGTTCGTTTGAAGATACTTCTAACGGTAACTGCGCTAAGGCTGGCACAAACACCTATGTGAAATCCAGTGGTTCTAAGACTGGCCTGGCTTTTACTATTACAGTCAACTGTACTCCCACGCTTGTCACTGAAGTTATCGAAGGTGACTTCTATCCTACGGGTATTAGAGATAACACCAGTCCAGATACACGCGCTCGGTATAACATTGATTATGGGGTACAGGGTTACTTCACTGAAAAGCTAGGCCAGGTAAATGACTTTGCTGTAGGTTCATACCTATATCACACCTTCACTTCTAATGTTGGTGCTGGTCAAATCACCATTCGTGCAGAGACGAGAGTTGCTGTTAATGATGATGATGAATACTATTACACTCATCCTACCTATAGCATCGTAAGTTTTACTAGCAGTGGTAACGAAGACTGGCGAGAGGGTTACGACATTATTGATACCGTAACTCTTACATCAGCCTTGCCCCGCTTCAGTGGACAAGCAAAGCCTGATTTCGATGCTGGTCGAAAAGTCGGCATTGTGATGGAAGTCAGCAATGTTCAAAAAACACAGAGCACTAATAATTATTCCTATAAAAGTGTCTACACTGCAAAGGCAACCCTGACTGGTGGTGGCACTGGATGGAGAAAAGGTGACACAGTTACTGCTTCTCTAAATGGACAAAACTATACGATCACGGTCGAGGAAGAAACTTTCAGCTACAGCTATGCAGCCGAAGCTTCTGCCTCATATACAACACCTGCCAATGCCACTTCTGGTACGCTAGATGTAAACCTGATTGTTTCGTCTCTTACCACCTCAATTCAAAATCTATCGGGTTATCAAGCCACACCAGTTGGTAACGTCATTGTTGTTAAAAGAACTGACGGTAGAGATTTTAATATCCAAACTAAAGGTGGCACAACTAATAATGCTTTGTATGGAATCAAGGGCTCTGTTAATGACGTGAGCCTGCTTCCAAGACAATGCACTAAGGGTGTGATCCTTCTTGTAAGAAACTCATCAGACTCTGCTGCTGATGATTACTATGTCAAGTTTGTGCCAGCATCTGGTGAGATCCCTGGACAAGGCTCTTGGGAAGAAACACATAAGCCAGGTATCACCACAGATCTAAACCCTGCCACGATGCCCCACGCTTTGATCCGTGAGGCAAATGGTACCTTCACTGTCCGTCAACTCTCTTCCACATATAGCGACACCCTTAGCTGGGCATCACGCGAAGTAGGCGACGAAAAGACAAACCCAGACCCCTCGTTTGTTGGACAGCCTATTAAGAGCATGGTCTTCTACATGAACCGTCTTGGTTTCATGAGTAGCGACACCATTGTTCTTAGCCAGCCAGGCGATTTCTTTAATTTCTTTAGTGGCTCTGCCATTGCTGTCAGTGATGCTGATCCTATTGATATGGCAGCTAGCAGCACAAAGCCTGCTGCCCTCAAGGCTGCCCTAGGTACACCTAAAGGTCTACTGCTCTTTGCTGAGAACAGCCAATTCTTGCTATCCACATCCGAAACAGCTTTCGGACCATCAACGGTGTCGATTAAGGAATTGTCTCAATACAGCTACAACAGCAGTATTGCCCCGCTCGAAACAGGCGTCTCCATTCTCTTTAGTACAGAGGCTGATACCTTTACGAAGGTATATGAGATGGCTGTTGACTCTATTGATAACCGCCCCGTTGTCAGTGAAAACACGCGCATTGTTCCAGAATATATTCCTCCGGGTTTGATACTGGCTGCCTCTAGCCCAAACAACAGTCTTTGCATCTTTGGTGATGGGACTGAAACTCTTTACACCTTTAAGTTCTTTAATACTGGCAATGAACGTAGCCTTGCTGGCTGGTCTAAATGGATCATGCCCAGCCCTGTTGAGATGGTCGGGTATGACCATGACACTGGTTACTTCGTTTGCCGTAATGGAACCTCCCATATTCTCCTAACTATGGAGATGCTGGATGATCCAAGGACATCACCAATCACTGCCCACGGTAGTAAGTTCACCCCGCGTCTTGATCACAGCCTTCTAAAAATACAGACCACTGTTGCCACATCTACTGTGCCAAATAAGAAAATCATTCGCTTCCCTGCTGGCGCGTTTGTCGTCGATAAGCAGCCTACATTGATTTTCACTGTTGGTGGTTTTAGTACCTTGTATAGAAGTCCAGATATTGAGTCTGATTCTACCGGCTACTTTATTACTGTCGATGAAGATCTTACTGATCAAGATTATATTCTTGGTATTGATTTTGATATGAAGGTTACTCTGCCATCTTTCTTTGTCAAAGAAGAAAAGAGATCAGATCGCCTCAACATTCCTATGATTGAAAACGTCTATATCGACCTGTACTACTCAGGTAGATATTCTGTAGATATTGAGCGTAGGGGATACGATCTCAAAACTATTGATCTTGACACTACCCTCGCTGATATTTATCAAGCCAATGATGCAGCTATTGATGAGATCAGTACACAGCAAATCCCTGTGTATAGCCGTGGTGACTACGCCAAGCTAACCATCACTGCATCTGATCCCCTGCCAGCATCTATCACCAGTTACCGCTGGGAAGGCCACTACAACAATCGAGGCGTACGCCTGATGTAATGTCTAAGTATCACCGCACAGCCACATATAAAGATGGTTTGTTGGTGCTTAACAACCTACGCAAGGAAGACCGAGAGGAACTGAAGGGTACAGGTGCATCCGCTCTTCATGTTCCTTTTGGGGTGCTCATTAGTGAACACGCTACGTTCTTTCATGACATTGACGGCAATCCAGCAGGCATTGCTGGTGTCGTTCGCTTAAGCCCCACGGAAGGCCAAATCTGGATGTTATGCACTCCGCTAATTACAACTAAACCGCACACCTTTGTTCGTGGAGCTAAAGCTTGGCTCAGGGAGGTCGAATCTGATTACAAGCTTTTATGGAATGTCGCTGATGTGCGAAATACCGTCCACCACAAATTACTTAAGCATCTAGGGTTTCGCGCACTGCGTACAGTTCCAACTGGTCCTGATGCACTTCCTTATTATGAGATTGTAAAACTATGTGCGTAATCGCAGAGACCGCAGCTATCTCCGCAGGTACTGCGTTGATGGCGAACATTTCCATTGCAGCTACTACTGCCTCTCTTGCTATGGGGGCTATCAGTATGCAACAGCAAGCTGCAGCAGCACAGGCTCAAATGAATATGCAGGCGCAGCAAATGCAGCGCCAACAAGAAATGCAACGCCAAAGCATGATCTTGCAGCAGAATCAACAACGTCAGCAACAGATTCTTTCTCAACGTCAAAACCAGCAAGCATATAATCTTCAAATTGCTCAAACCAATGCCCAAATGTTGCAGCAATACCAACAACAGCGGCGACAGGTTTTGAATGATCGTGCTTCTATTATGGAACGTAACGAAGCACAGCGAGTTACATATCAAAGAGACTTAGAACGGGCACGTCTTCAGACTGATCTTAATGCCGAAGCTGCTAACCGAGTCTATAAAGGTGAGCAGGCAAAGATCGCACAAGCCAGGAAAAAAGCAGCATTTGAACAGCAAGCATTGTTAGCTAAATCAATCGGTGCTAAGGGCACCATTCTTGCAGCAGGACGCACTGGACAGTCTGTTGGATTGTTGATGAATGATGTTGAGCGTCAAGCTGGCTTTGCCACGGCGCAAGAACTTGCTCAGCTCGATTCCGTCCGTGACGTGTCTTCTATTGCTATGGAGTCTGCATATTTGCAGAATCAATCGGCAAACAATCAAGCTTATTCACAGATTAGCTTTGCTCCTACTGATCCTTACCTTCCTAAAATGCCGGACACTCCTGCATTTATTGATGGTTCAACCTTGTCTATTGGGATCCCATCATGAGTAGAATTTACAAATCTGAAGTGACTGGCGCACGCTATAAAGGTGTAAATACAAGTGTTGCATTCAACCCTGTTAAAGCCCAGTCATCTGACAAACAATTACAAGGATGGAAACAAGCCCGTGAGCAAGATCGTCAAGCGATCACACGGGAAATCAATCGTGAACAGCAGCAAGAAAATCTAGAACTGCAAGCTCAGCAGACAGCATCCTCAGGAGCACTCAAGCTTGGACAAGGCCAAGAGCGAGATCAGCTTGCCGCTCAACAACTGTTTGATTCAAACACTCTCAAACAAGAGCAGGGACGTGAGCGTGCCCAAATGCAATTAAATCTATCTGCATTGCAGGCTAAGAGTAGCCTAGATGCAGCCAAGATAAAATTTGTAGGGTCTGCTATTAATAGCATTCTTGAGGTAGGTGGCAGTGTTATGAAACTGCAGGTTGAGGCTGCTGAACGCCTTGACGAAGCTAATCAAGAAAATGAAGCTATTGGACTTGGTTCAACCTTTTTTGATAATGACCCGGTAGACACTAGCTCTGTTGATGCCGTAGATACTGCAATCAAAGCTGAATCTACAGCCATCAATAATTCAGTTGCAGATCTTCGAGAAAGCAACGATCCTGTTGATCAGAAGATTGCATCTGATCTCCAGCAATCAACCTTTTTCAAACAAATTGAGCGAGTCAACGGTAACGTTTACTCTGCTGCTGCAATGATTGAGCCTGTGCTTGCAGATGCGGCTGCTCAAGGACTTATTAGGCCTGGTGCTGATGGTTATTTAGATGCTCAACGTATTGTCCAACGCTTTGCTGAAAAGGCAGGTTTGCGCGGATTAGATCCCATCCGGATTGCTGAAAAATTCAAACCACAAGCGCTCAATGCAATTCAAAACACCGTCAGGCAAGTTACTGCTACACATGTACAAAAAGTACAGGCAGCTAATAAAGCCGAGTGGTCTGGCATGGTTTCCAACCTTGCTGATTCTGCAACCTTTGAAAATGTAGGTGCAAATTTTGATGCTGCTGTAGATGCTGCTGTACATGGCAACATTGGATACAACGGTGTGAATAGTACCGCTGCAACTGCAGAAACACTTAAAGAATATGTCAATAATCTACAGGAAGATGGGCGCACTGAAATGGTGCGTGCTCTTCGCGATCATCGTCTTTCCAATGGCATCGTCCTTGGGAAAGAATACGACCACATTTTTGATAAAGCTGAGCTTGAATCCCGTTCAGCATCTAGGCAATTATTTCAGCTAAAAAATGCTGAGGAAAGCATTCGTATCCAAACAGTGCGAGAAGACTTTCTAAAAGGAAACCTCACGGCTTCACAAGCTGTAAATGAGCTGCGTAGCACTGGAACACTTGCAGGTCAGCAGGCGGCTGCGGAGTTGTTTTCTAAGGGAAATAACTATGATCCTTCTGCACAGTTTAGCCTGCGTGACAAAAGTCTAAAACAAATTCAATCGATGGTTGATGAGGGTTTAATAACTCCGGAACAGCAAGCTGCAGCTCTCAAAGCTCATCCCGAAAAAATGTGGTCTGACAAAGTGACTGATGCCCTGGCACCAGTTAAAAAAGGCCTAGACAAATATGTTCTTGACGGAAGCAAATCAACAAGTGTTGAACCAGATGCACTTGCCGAAATGGCAATGCGTATGGATGCTGCTTACGAAGAGATGCACGAACGTCTAATGACTGAATTTGCTGTTGATCCGTCACTAGCAAATAAACCTGATGAGCTTGGCAGACTTGTCACTCGCATTAAAGACGAAGTTATGAGTCAGGGTAAATATCAACTAAACGATGAAACAGGCAAACAACGTCGATTCAAAGATCCTTTATTCCCTGCAAGTTCAACAGTTGGCCTTATTTCTGAAAACTTCACCAACCAATCGGTTACTGATTTGAAAAAAACTATGTCTACTCTTGGGCATAGAATTAGTCTCGATGCAGATAAAGATAGCTTTATCACGCCTTCTCAACTTGAGGCTGATGTTCAGTCCTTGATGACAACAGGTAAGGTATCTACTCGAAGCTCTCAGATTGCCGATTATCTGGACATTCCTGAGGCTACTTTTATTGATGCTCAGCTCAAGCGTTATGGCAAACCATCACTTACACAGCTAAGGCTTCAGAGTGTGAGCCCCAGCCCTACGCCCGTTCAAGGCGGCATTGCCACTGTATCTATGCAGCAGGGGTATGCAAAGCTCAAAACACTTGGCTTCACCGATAAAGGTGCAGCCTATCTAGCAGGCAACATCCAGCAAGAATCTGGCTGGCGTGGACAGCGTACTTGGGGCGAAGTCATGGGTGATGGTTCCGATCGCAATGGTGGTCTAATTAGTTGGATGGACGATGCACAGCGAAATCACTTCCGTCTACGCAATATCGAATCTTACTTAGGCAAACCCATTACAGAAGCAACGGTTGATGAGCAGTTGCAGGCTATGAAATGGGAAATGAAAAAACGTAACCCTTGGGCTTACAAGGTCTTCACCCAGCCTGGTTTTGGCGAACGCGCTCTGCGGAATGCGTCTTTCCAATACTGGGGTTATGGACATGAAGGCAAGCGGTTTACTTACGCACAACAACTTCTTAATTGATAAGCCCCCACTGCGGTGCCGGGCATATTGGTATTTACTATGTCCGAACAGTTCAACTTTGTAAACGATCTATTTAGTGACGAGGAAGAGCAGCAAATTGATCTTGGTCAGACTATTACACCTCCGGGTGAAATTGAGCAAGATGTAGCTCCTCCTGCTGCTGAGGCAGCTACACCAGAACCACAGGAAACCCCGTCTGTAGATACTCCCTCTATCGCAGACAATATCCGTGACCCTATTGGAACCGCATCTATTTTCGTAGCAGATGCTCTTGACAACCTTATCGGGGGTGATCAGTTTACTCCTGAGCAGATGCGGGAAAATCAGCGTCGAGCTGATGAAGCGAGAAAAAACCGTGAGCTAGGTGTTACCGATTATCTCGGTGAACCTATGGAGGTTGTTAATCAGTCTGTTGTAGGTGCTGCTGAAAGTGTCCTTGAAACTGCTGAGCTTATTGGCGATACAGGCAAAACTTTCCTAAATCAACTATTTCCTGAGATCGTTCCTTTAGACGATAAGGACAATATCTTTAGTGATAAATACCAAGCATTCCAATGGGATCTTGGTTCTGATGATATGGCTAAAACCGGCATCGGCAAGGTCGCTGCTGGTTTTGGTGAGTTTGGTGTGCTCATGTACGCCACTGGTGGGTTCGGTGGCGCTGGCATTGTTCAGAGCGGTCTGCGTGGTCTTGCTGCTGACTTCATTTCTAGCCCTGAAGATGGCAACCTTTCCAACCTCATCAAAGAGCACGCGCCTGAGTGGTATCCCACATGGCTTACTGCTCTTGCTGTAGAGGAAGGTGAAAACCCCTGGCTTAGCCGATTTAAGACAGCGCTCGAAGGCTTTGGTCTTGGTGTTGCTGCTGACTCTGCTGTCAGTTACGTCAAAGGTCGAGCTGCTTTCAACAAAGCAAAGAAGCAAGGTGCAACTGACGAACAAGCTGCTACCGCTGGTCTTACCGCTGCGCGTGAGGCTGATGTACAGGCTGACCTTTCGATTCCTAGAACAGAATCACCCCTTTCTGCTGAGCTTTCCGGTGCAAACTATGTAACTCGCTCTGTCGATCTTGGCGGAGATATGAAAGGCGAGTGGTTCTTCACTAACGATAAAGGTGCTATTGAAGTTTCCTGGGATGTAGAAGGTACGCGCACAGGTGCTATTAACCTGGGACGAATGCGGACTGATTTCCGCCGGTTGATTGCTGAGGGTAACTTTGAACCTGGCACAGTTCTCTATAACCTGCCCATTCCAGATGATTCCCTGAGTCGAGTTTCTGGGGCGCAGCAACGAAGGATTGATGCTGCTGCACCTAAGGAAAAAGTATTAGAAGTTGCACGCCGTCTTGCTAAAGCTAGTGGCCTTGAGTTTGATGATCTTGAGTACATGCGGGCAGATGGCCCTGAACGTGGCACTCAAGTAGATTTCCTTAATCGTGCTAAAAATACTCTTGTCGAAATTGGTGGACGAGAAACTAATACACGGGCTCGTATTTATGAGCGTATGGGATTCGGTCCCTTGCTTCCTAACACCTCTGCTCAGTATGGGCAGGTTGTGCAAGATAGCAATGGCCGTTTGATTGTTCGTCCTATTACACCACCGGCTGGTATTGTCACGCCACAGCAATATGAAAACTGGTACGCTTCTGTCCGTGAAGATTATCTCGTAGCTTCCAACCCCAACAGCTACGACAATGTTGCTCGTAGAAACAGTGAATACTTTGAAGTTGGTGAGCGTCAGTTTAGTGCTGAGAGTGATGCTGTTGTTCGGCGGTTGATGAATAACCTTGGAGACCATGGTGTCTTCGATCCACAAACAGGACAGCGCATTGAAGAGGGTGCAATGGTTGTTATCGATAAGGCTGATGATCTTGTCGATACTGATAACATCACGCAATTCTTTATCAATAATCAAGAAGCTCTAAGCCGTAATGATGCTTTTATTGAAGTTAGAGGTGATGCCAATGGCGGCAATTTTGTACGCATTGTTCGCGTCCTTAATGATGCTACAGAAGCTGATCGTCTTGCCCGTGAGTTTGACCTTGAAGGTTGGATCGATCTAAATGGATACCAGCCGTTCCCTGTTGGTGGTGCTGACGACCTTCGCCCTACCGCTGGTCTAAATCAACGCAATATCACTCAGCGTCCTTCCAACCCTGTTCCCCCAGGCACTGGCACTGTCGTCGATGCAGGTGGAACCAATGTCCGCATTGGGGATGCAACTAGCGCAGCAGCCGGTCAAACCGTAGCCGCTCGCTCTGGAACTGAAGTGCGTGGTAGTGGTGGCAGTGTTCTGTCTAACTCTGCTCGTCGTCTCATTGCTGGCGAAGGAACTGCAGCACGGGATGTCATTGATCAAATTGCTGAAAGCCTTGACATCGAGCGGCTTGAGAAAGCTGCCGGTACAACCTTTGATGAAATTCGTAGGGAAGCTGCTGAATGGTTGCAAGATTGGAACGGCAACTTCGGAGACATTCCTACTGAAACCACATCTACTGGCGATAAGTTCCTGCAACCTAAGCACGTTGTAGCCGTCAAAACGATGATGCTGGATGTGTCCACGAGGCTTTCTGACATCGGCCTGGACATTGTGCGCGGTACTGCTGACTACTCAGATATGTCCCAGCAAGCCATTGGCATGGTCGAAGACCTCAAGGTTTTGATGGAATTGCATAAGACATCAGCTCGACACTATGGCGTTGGTCTGGGTTCTTATCGTATTCCTGCTCTTGGCTTAGAAATTCCTGCCAGTGTTGTGCAGGATGCAGTTACACCTGAAGCTGTTGACTCCGCTACCAAGGGTATTCAAAAGACTCTCGATGACATTATTGAGGGTTTGAAGTCTGGCGATCCTAAGAAGATGAAAGAAGCCGCCAAGCTTGCCAACGGTATTGCTATGGCAGGTGGTGATCCATCAAAAATCAAAACTATCGCTGCATATTCCAAGCAAATCTTCATGGATGATGCTTTGAGCATGATGTACAACTCGATGTTGAGCGGACCTCCGACTCACATCGTGAACACGCTTGGCAACCTTATTAACACTGTCATGCGTCCAGCTTCTGCTGCTCTTGGTGGTACGTCTCTTGAGCGCAAAATGGCTGCAGCAGCGTTTGCTAACTTCGGAGAAACTATTCATGAAGCCCTCAGAGTTGCCAGAATTTCACTTGAAACTGGTAGCGCTATTAACGATGGGGGAAAAGGCTTCGTTAAACGTCAAGATACTGAGCGCATTCTCGACGGAATTCTAAAAGAAGCTGAATTCAGTGGTGATTCAGGCAAGATGTTTAGGGCTCAGGCCTTGAAAATGTTCCATGATTTCACAAACTTCCCGCTTTTAGAACTTCCTAACACATTCCTTACTACCTCTGACGAATTTTTTAAAACCGTTGTTGCTCGCATGGAGTTTAACTCCCGCACAATGATGGACGCCGTTAAAGAAGGTGGGGATAGCATTGATGAAGTCTTCAAATTGCTTGTTCAAAAGCGTAGTGCTGCTGCTTTTGATGCTGCCACTGGCATGATTAAAGATGAAAACCTTCTACAGGTAGCTAAAGAGACTACATATCAGCAAGATTTAATTCGTGGTGATGGTTATCTAGGTGCCATGGCTGCTGCATCTGATTTTATGAATAAGATGCCAGTAATGAGGTTGTTTTTCCCGTTCCTTAAGACAGGCCACAACATCATGGTCTACGCAGGGTCTCACATGCCTGGCGTTAATCGTCTTCTGGCTGAATATCACACAACGATGAAAGGCAAAGATGAGTATGCAAAGGCTGTTATGCGTGGACGCGAGCGCTTTGGCACTCTCTTCCTTGCATCTGCAGGCTTCATGGCTGCCACGGGAATGATGACTGGTAACGGTCCTTCTGATCCACGTCAACGCAAAGAGTGGTTGAAAAATAACCAACCACGTTCTATTCGTATTGGTGGCAAATGGGTTAGCTATGACCGCATCGAGCCTGCAAATATGTTCTATTCCGCTGTAGCCGATGTTGTCTATGCAGTCAATGAAAACCAGATGGCTGAAAAAGATGGTGAATATCTAATTACACAGCTTGCCTATATTTTAGGCATGAATCTTACTCAAAAATCTTTCCTGCAGGGACTTGTTCCTCTTTCTCAGCTGACTGATCCCTCTAATACAAATCTTGAGCGTCTTGCATTGATTCCTGCTGAGGCATTAAACAATTTCTTGCCTTTGGCTGGCGCTCGACGTGCCTTTGCAAACATTGTTCAGCCCTATTATCAGGAATACCAATCTAATTATGATCGCTTCCTTCGCAACGCCGCAGCAGGCTTTGCTGGAAATGGTGCTCCTAAATATGATTGGCTCACTGGTGAAAAAATCATGGCTACTTCTGGGGGCTGGAACGCTCTTAGCCCTATTAAAGTCCATGATCGTAAGGTTGATGAAGTTAAAGATGCTTTAGAAGATATTAACTTTGAATTTGATGATGTTTTCAAAGATAAAGGGGATATTGACTTCACGGCTGACATGCGATCTCAGATTCAACTCTCTATGGGTAAATCAGGTTTGCGTGATGAACTCAAAAAGATTCTTTTAACTGGCAATGGCCTGAGTGGCTATCTTGACGATGCAAAGGAGCAAATCCGTAAAGGGCGTATAGCTAAAGAAGATTTAGGTCTATACAAAGAAGTTCGTCAAAAAGTATCTGAGTATAAAGCATTAGCTGTTGCTGACTTGCTGAATGAAAACTCAAAACTTTATAACAAAGAATTCGCCGCTGAATACCACACTCGCATGAGAAACAAAGATCTAGCCAATCTTGGCAGATTTCACCTAATGCAAGATCCTAATTAAAGGGACAAATGGCGACAACTGAAAATACCTATACAGGGGACGGGTCAACCGTCCTGTATAGCTTTACATTCCCCTATATCGAAGAATCCGACGTCTACGTTACGTTAGACGGTACGGCTACAACTGCATACACTTACGCCAACGCTACCCAAATTGAATTCACCACAGCTCCAGCTAGTGGTGTTGCTATCCGAATCTTCCGACAGACCAGTTCTGAAGCTCAGAAAACTAATTTCTTTGCCGGATCAGCTATTCGAGCTAGGGACCTAAACGATAACTTTACCCAGACTCTTTATCTAGCTCAGGAGTCTGATAACACCGCTGATGCAGCCGAAACCGCTGCCGCTACTGCAACCACGCTTGCGAACTCCGCAAACGCAAACGCTACTGCTGCTGCCGCTTCTGCTGCTACAGCAACAACACAGGCCACAGCAGCGGCTGCTAGTGCTTCTACTGCCTCAACACAGGCATCTGCCGCTGCTACCTCTGCTACGGCTGCTCAGACCTCAGCTACCGCAGCTCAGACCTCTGCTACTGCGGCTGCTGCCGATGCTGCACAGGCTTCTACCGATGCTGCCTCAGCAGTTTCTACGGCTAACAGCGCCACTACAACCGCTAATAGCGCCACCACAACAGCAAATACTGCTAACACCAACGCCAATACGGCTCTTACACGGGTTACTACCTACCTCCATGACGGCACAAACCCTGTCGGTGATGGCGTAGGCAGCAACCCACAGGGTCTGGCGTATGCAATCAATACCGCCAACAGTGCTACCACTACAGCTAACAGTGCTGTTACTACTGCCAACACGGCAAGTACCAACGCTAGTGCTGCTGTAACCACTGCAAACTCAGCTTCTGCGACCGCAAACGCAGCTTCTGCTGCTGTTACGAACGCTGGTTTCTTCACTCCTTACGGTTCGCTGGCAAACCTGCCAGGCTCTCCGTCAAACCTTGACCGTGCTGAGGTTGCAAACTCCACTGGTGTGGAAAGCAGTAGCGTTGTTTCTGGCGTACCTAGTGGTTTCGTTGGTGATACTGATCTGACTGTTCGTCTGCAGTACAGCAGCACCTCCTCTAAGTGGGAATGGCAGAGCTACTTCGCCTCTGACCCTGATGGTCGTTATCTCACGCAGTCTTCCCCTGTTGTTAAGGGTGACTCAACTAATGGTTCCGGCCGTATCACTCTGAATTGTGAAAACAACTCACATGGTGTGGTACTCCAAGGCCCTGCACACTCTGCAGCGGCTTCTTATACGGTCAAACTGCCGGACTCTGTTCCTACTGGAACTACAACTCTGGCAACCGTAACTGATACTTCCGCAAATATCCCCAGCGGTACTACTGCTCAGCGTCCTAGCACTGCTATTGCTGGCATGTTCCGCTTTAACACCACTGACACCAAGTTTGAGGGCTATAACGGCTCCGCCTGGGGAGAGATCGGTGGTACCAGTAGTGGTACAGGTACCGGAAATATCACTATCGACGGTGGCAACTTTGCCAACGGTTCATCAACAGTTTCTACATCTTCTTCCATTGACGGAGGATCGTTCTAATGCCTACTCCTTCTTCTCGTACACCCGTCCGCATTGCACGCGGAACTTATAGCAACCTGAACTCCTCTATTTCTGATCTGCAGGAAGGTGAGATCTGCTATGCAACCGATCAAGACAAGCTTTATGTAAAAGAAGGCTCTAGTCTTGTCTCTACTCAAGCTGATGTATCGGCTAAAGCTAACACTGCTGATATTGGCGTAACTATCCAAGGTTATGACGCAGATACTGCAAAGACTGACGTAGCTCAGACCTACACGGCTGGTCAGCGTGGTCAAATTACTACCTTGACAAGTAATGGATCAGGAAGCCTTAGCATGGATTTTGCTGATTCAAATAACTTTTATGTTGAGTTGTCTGAAAATCTAACCAACGTTGTTCCTAGTAATGCAGCTAATTCTGTTGGTCAATCAGGCTCCATCTTTATCAAGCAACCTGCCTCAGGGGGCCCTTACACCGTAGGCGGATGGAATGCTGCATTTCTGTTCTCCGGCGGATCTGCACCGTCGATCACACAAACTGCGAGTAAATGTGATCGTGTGGACTATGTGATCCGGTCTGCAACTGAGATTCAAGTAGTTTGGACGGGTAACTATTGATATGCCAGTATTTAATAATGTATTAGCAGGCTCCTCTGGACAAACGTCTGGGGGAGCTGCTTCCTCTGACTACACGATTCAAAGATCACTTAGGTTTAATTCAGGGGATTCGGCCAGAATAAAACATACTCCATCTACCTCATCTAACCGACGCACATGGACCTGGAGTGGTTGGGTAAAAATTACTGATTCCACAGAAGCCAATATCTTCACTGGCGGTACGAGTAGCTCTAATGATTTTGCAATTAGGGTTGACAGCGGTGTTTTGGCTGCACAAGAGTATTCAGGTGCATGGAGATGGAGGCTAAAAACCAACCGGCGTTTAAGGGATCCCTCCGCTTGGTATCACATTGTTGTGGCATTTAACTCTACTGAGTCTGTTAGCTCAGATAGAATTAAAATCTATATCAACGGTATTCAAGAAACCTCTTTTGCTACTGCTGAATACCCATCGCAGAATTTTGAAAGTCTTGTAAATAAAACTGATCCTCGCTATTTTGGATACAGTCCAGCATATTCATACAGTTCTTTCCTTTTAGCTGATGCGAATTTCATCGACGGACAAGCCCTTCAGGCGTCCGACTTTGGTGAATTTGATACTACTACTGGCGTTTGGAAGCCAAAGCAGTTTTCTGGAACTTACAAAGGAGGTCCATACGATCAGGGCTCACCATTCAGTGGGATGACATCCACTTCTGGGAACTATTCTCAGTATTCAACTTTTGATCCTTCTAAACTTTTTAATGGATCTACCAGTGATGGTTGGCAGTTTTCTGGTACTACAGCCTCTGCAATTTTTACACCCACTACAGCTATAAGCTATAGCTCTCAAGTTAGAGTTTATATTGGTGCTACAGGTAACACTGCAAATACTCGCTGGAAAGTAAATGGAGGAAGCTACCAATCCTTTAGCTCATCTGGCGCTCAATGGCTAACAGTTCTCTCTGGTAGTGGCACATTCTCTAGTTTTGAGTTGTATCAAAACGGGGATCCTTATACTATGGCTATGAATGCCATCGAGATTGATGGTACTGTCCTTGTAGATGGACAAGGGGCTAATTCGTGCCACCTAGATTTTGAACCAACAGGCTGGACAAATTATTCCGAGCTTGTCACCATTGGTAACGGCATTGGCAGCATTACTGCGTCCAATGCGGCAAACGGGTTTGATGGCAGCTTTTCTACAACTGCCTTTTGTTGTACAAACTCATCTCAACCGAGATACACACCTGCAACTGCAATTCCTCAGGGAAGCTCAGTGAGGGTTGTCCTGGTTACCGGTAACTCAACTGGTCGAGTAAGCGACAGCACCGGAAGCCTTGCAAACGGCACAAGCGGTACTGGTGGTGCATCTTCTCAACGTGCTGATCTTACGTTCACTGCACCAAGAGACATTGACTATCTTCAGTTTTCTTTGGATGACAATGGTTATGGTGGTTTCTCGCTGATTGCCATTGATGGGGTAACCCTTATTGATACAGCAGCGCCTGGTATTGATGCCAGCGGAACTGGTAATCATTTTACGCCTGAAAACCTCTATGTCGGAGACTATAAAGCTGGCGTAACCTTTGACGGTACTGACGATTATCTATCATTCACAAGCGGCTTGTCCGAATTGCAGTTTGATGGAGATTTTTGTATTGAAGCATTTTTCAAAAAATCTGGCAATGGCGATAGCGGTTACGATGGCTTAGTTTCTTTAGGCACTAACGGTAGCGGAAACGACGGCTGGTTTCTTGAAACCTCGACCTCAAGAGGAATTCAATTTCGCGCTAATGGCAGCGAAATACTTTCAAGAAATAACACCACGACTACTACCGCTCTTACAGATGGAAACTGGCATCATGTAGCCGTTACAAGAGATGGAAATACTACAAGATTGTTTTTAGATGGAAGCCAATTAACTTCAACTACTTCTACTTTTACAATTCCAACAACTGCTACAAAAGCAACAATCGGTACTTACAGTCTCAGTAATGCTCCAGTATATGAATTCAAAGGAACTATTTCTAATCTAAGGATTGTCAAAGGTTCTTCCGTTTATACGTCAAGCTTTACGGTTCCGTCTACTCCGCTCTCAAGCATTACTAACACAAAACTTCTTTGTTGCCAGTCATCTAGCTCTGCCACTGATACTACTGTCACGCCTGGAACGTTGAGTGCATATAGTAGCCCTTTTGCTGGAAGATTCACGGTAAATGGTGAAGATGTTGACAGCCTTTTCGACACGCCGACGAACTATGACGATGGCACGAATGTTGGTGGCAACTATGCGACGTGGAACCCACTGTCTAGCTTTGGTGTCACACTGTCTAACGGAAACATAGACGCAACTAATTCTAATTCTTCAACAAAAGTTGCGTCTTCAACTATCGTCCCAACCGCAAAATGCTATTGGGAAGTCACTATAGAAACACCCCTGAGCGGAGCTCTTGGTGGCATCCATGGTGTTAATGCGCAAGGTGCTCGTCCTGATCAATCTGGTGGCGCGGGTATTTACTTGGCCGGCTCTGGCAGTGGTGGCGGCACATATGTCAATGGAACCCAAACAGCAGGTAATTTCAGTGCAAGTGCTGGCGACATTATTGGGTTTGCTTTTGATCCAGCAACGCGTGGCTTGATCATCACGCGCAATGGATCGTCAGTTGGAACGTTGACGGCACCTGACACAGATAATCTGCAACCCGTTAGCGCGTTAAACCAAAACGTAGCCATCAACGTTAACTTCGGCCAACGCGAGTTTTCGTTTGCGCCCCCCGCTGGTTACCTTCCACTGGTAACCACGTCGTTACCAGATCCGGCGATTGCCAATCCTAAATCCGTAATGGATATAGACCTTTACAACGGTACTGGAAGCACAAACGCACGAAGTAATTTCTCGTTTAGCCCAGAATTGGCATGGATCAAATGGAGAGCTAATGGTAGTTATAGCCACAACATCTTTGATGCAGTTCGTGGGGCTACTAAAGTCATTTATAGTGATAGCAGTACAACCGAAGGCACTGACGCAAACAGTCTGACTTCGTTTGATGCTAATGGATTTACTTTAGGAAGTGCAGCCCCTGTAAATAATAGCGGCACGTCGTATGTGGCTTGGGCTTGGGATGCTGAAAATTCAGCAAATATTGCTGTCGGAGATGAAAATAGCTCTGCTTATTACATAGCCGATTGGGAAAGCACATTCCCAACAACTGGATCAACTCAACCCGTTGGCTCTCCAGGAAACTTGTTTAGGGGAGGAGGCAATCATCTCCAGGCAAGTTCGTTCACTGCTACATGGGATTTGAGCAGTTACAACATTACATGCAATACGGTTACTATCACAGGTGAATACCGACAAGGGATTACTTATTCTGTGACTGGTAGTAATGGAACAACTACTTTTAACCAACAAATTGGTAATGGTAATCACACCCTTACTGCAACAAATGTTGGAACTCTTTCCCAAATCACTTTTGGTACATCCAGCACCTCCAGTTCATGGGGAATAGCTGAGATCAAAATTGATGGCAAACGTCTTTATCAGACTGGACAACTCAGTACCGCTACTCAGTATCCATCAATCGCCTCTACCTGCCGTACCAATCAATCCGCAGGCTTTTCTATTTGTTCATATCAAGGCAGCGGAGGCAGTGCGACAGTCAGCCATAATTGTAATGCGACTCCGGGTCTAATTATTATTAAGAACCGAACGGCAACTGCTCATTGGTATGTTTACCACTCAGGATTAGCATCAGGAAAGGCTCTTAACTTAAACCAAACTGGTGGAGAGTTCACGCCTGGGCAGGCAGGTATCACCGCTGTTTCAAGTTCTTTTTTCACGCTTGGAAGTAGTCGTGGTGAAACTAATGCCTCTGGTAACAACTACATCGCTTATTGCTGGGCTCCTGTTGAAGGCGTAAGTGCCATGGGTGTCTACACGGGTTCCTCTAACCTTCCGTTCGTCTACACAGGATTTAAAGTCGGTTTCATTCTCCTAAAGAGAAAAGACTCTAGTGGTGACTGGATCATGCACGACACAACTAGAAAGCCAAGTAACGGCACCAGTGATAATAATACTTTGGTGGCTAATGTCTCTAATGGAGAAGACGGGTATTACACGGCCACTCAAGTTGAAGTCGATTACTTGTCTAATGGCTTTAAGTTGCGTCATACTGGTGGTCCGCTTAACGATACTGGTGCTCAATATATTTGGGCCGCTTGGGCAAGTAACCCATTTAAACACCAATCTCGCGCCAACTAACAAATAACTATGCTTCAACTTAATGGTAAGACCCTGCAATATGACAGGGCATTTTCAACCGAAGATGGGCGTCAGTTCCCCGCTAATTGGCTGCGGCTGGCGTCTCTCGATGAAAAGCAATCTATTGGAATTGTTGAGGTCCCTGACGCCCCTGTGGCGTCTTGGGACCAACGGTTCTACTGGGGTGTTAATAACCCCCAAGATCTTGATCAGCTAAAGGCTACTTGGACCGCACAGGTTAAGGAAGCTGCAAACGCTCTCCTTTGCCAAACCGATTGGTATGTCATCCGCCAGGCGGAATGCAGTGCTGCTGTTCCTACTGAGGTGTTGACCAATCGCGCTTTGATCCGAACCCTTAGTAACGAGAAAGAGGTTGCTATTGCCGCCTGTGCGGACGTTCCTGCTCTTGCTGAGTATGTGACCAGTTCTGAGTACAGCCGGTGGGAAGCAGCACCTGAGCCCGAACCGGAACCTACTCCAGAGCCCACGCCTGAGCCGGAACCGACTCCCACTTCCGAAACACCCGCTGAAACTGAAGAATGATTCTCCTCATCCGCCCACTACTGCTCAAGTTCGCTCAGTCCGAACAAGTGAAACGCCTTGTCGTTGATCTTCTCCGTAAATTTGCCGAATCTACTGAAACTGACGTAGATAATAAAATGGTGGACTTCGTAGAGAAGGGCTTGTTCGGTGAGCTGGCCTGAGCCACCTGTCATCCCCTCTATAACGCTCCCTGAGCCCGTTGAAATAGGGCCGCCGGTACTGGACATCCCAAAGGCTAATTTGCCTTCTTACAAGCCCTTGTATGTACCTCCTAGCGACTTGCGGCCCCCACCGGGGGTGCCACCTATTAAAGATAAGAAGGAACAGACAACAAAAAAACAAACTAAACCGCAGACACCTGAACTTCCACCTGAAGCTCAATTAGTGCAGGTTCCCTTCACTGACGTTGAGATTCCTATGCCCACCACAACCATTATGACTACGGCGGCAACAACCGCCTTCATCTCGGTTGGTGCAACTTTGGTAGGCCAGAGCATATTCAAATATCTGGTGATGATTATGAAACCAATTTTTAAGCAAGCATGGAATCGCATAGCAAAAAAGGGCCAGGCATCGTCCAGTTCATAGTTCTTGTCTGGGCATGTGCAATGCTCAGCGCTAACTATGCAGGATGGCTTGAAAAGATGGATCCCACTTATATCGCATCAATCCTGAGCGGAACGCTTGCTTCCGCATTTCACATTAACCGCGAAAAGAAAGACTGATGTTCATCAAACGTGTTCTGCTACTCAGCCTTCTGGCAGCGCCCGCTAGCGCCCAGATGGTGACGCCACGCTTCACGCATGGCAGCGTCCAGGCAACAACAAATACCACCACTGATATTGACCGGACGATCGAAACAACGACCTATGGCGGCACCTATAACTCATGGTCTGGAACCAACGTAACCGCGAGTGGAGACATCTCCGATTCCTCCACCACTTTCACAATGACGACAGCCGGGGATCAGTTCCAGCTGGAGATCGTCAACCGCGCAGCAGGGATTATCGAAGAGAGCCTGATCACCGAAACCATCCAGCAAGTTTCTACTACAAACAGCTTGTCGGTGTTCTCGCAGTAATTTTCTGTACCCCAGCTTTTGCTAACGAGCCTACTGTATCGAACAATTCTGCGCCGTCAGCGATGGCGACTGGCAACGTCTCCAACGTGGCCTACCAGTTTCAAAACAACGGCGCACCTTCGCGTCAATTTTTTGGCAACAACAGCAGTTGCAATGGCTCAACGATGACGTTCAGTCCCTTCTATATGGGCAACGACACAATCGGTGATAGCTACTCGCGCAATAACAACTGGGGTGCTCAACTCAATTTTTCTGTCCCATTGGATGGAGGAATGATCGAGTTGTGTAAGCAGATAGCAAAGCGACACGAACAGAAGATGAGACTCGATCAGGCGCTAGTCAGGGCTCTCAAATGTGGAGAACTGCAGCGCCTTGGTTTTACCTTCCGTCCAGGAAGTCAATACGAAATTTTATGTAATGACATCGTTCCTATTGTTGCTGTGTCTGGTGTACCTGCTGTACAAATTCCTGAAACTAATTAAGGCTTACTGATATGTCTAGAGCCAATGAAGACGCTTTTGATGAGCTGCATGGACTGCTCACCACTGAGCTGATTACTCGTATCAAGTCCGGCACCGCTACCACGTCTGACCTCAAAGCCGCGGCCGACTGGCTGTCAAAGAACAATGTGACTGGCGTCGCCGCTGAGGGCAGCCCCCTTGCTGGTCTGGCCGGTCTCATCCCCGAGCTGACTTTTGACGACGTTCAGAACCACCTGTAATGGCACACGCTGGATCAAGTAAATCCAGCCGTCACTACGCATCCAACAAAAAATCTGCCGCTAAGAAGCGAGCGTATGACCGCGAGTATCGCAAACGCGAAAAGGGCTCGCTCGCTCCTGATGGCCCAAAGAAACGCCGACTAAACGCAGAAGGTGCGAGACGTTGGGCTGAACGCAAGCGCAGAGGTATTGCGGGCAAAGGTGGAAAGGACATTTCCCACACCAAGTCTGGACGGCTGACGACAGAAAACCGAACTAAGAACCGTGGCCGTAATGGCAAGAACGGTAAATCAACCAAAAAGTAAACCCCTTCTATGAGCCACCGATGGACCGTACCCCCCGAAGCCTCATGCACGAACTTCTCACATTTCGATCAGGCGATGCCAAACGTATGTGGAGAGAAGAAATTAAAAGAAGGGATGGGTACAGATGCGTCTACTGCGGAAGCAGTGAAGACCTCACAATCGACCATGTAATCCCCCAATGTAAAGGCGGGAAAACGGACTCAACCAACTGCGTGACCGCGTGTCGCTCCTGCAATCTTGCGAAAGGATCCATGCAGGTAGATGAGTTCATGGACACTGTTTTATCTATTGCATCATGACTGCAGAAACGATTACTAAGACTGCCTACCTGAATGGCGTCAAGCGCACCGTCCCCTACGGCTATGCCATTAACGACGTTGTGGCTACCCCTAACGCTTCCTACACCGTGGGAGAACTGATCAACCTGATCGAAGCTGAGCAGAACACCCGCGTTGGTTCTGGCACTGGCTTCGGTGTTGCTTCCCTCGCTTGATAATCATGCCCCAAGGCAAAGGTACTTATGGCTCTAAGAAGGGCCGTCCCCCTAAGAAGAAAAAATGAGCCTCTACCGCAATATCAATAAGCGCAAGAAAGCTGGCACCTCCCGTAGCAAAAAGAACAGCACCATCAGTGCTAAGTCTTACGCCAACATGAAAGCTGGTTTTCCCAAAAAGAAAAAAAAGAAGAAATGAAAAAAGGGGCCTACTTGGCCCCTTCTTTAATGCGGTCATTCCTCGGTGGCAAGCCGTTCCAACTCATCAAGGGTCTTGCGGGTGTCAGCGATGTGCTGCTCCGTCAGCTCCTTGAGTCGTCGGTCTGACTCCTCCATGCGTTTGATCAGCTCAGCGAGCTGGTCTGCGATGCGTCCCATGATTCAACTGTCGAGGTGTGTGGGATCTCTCCCGCACCCATTATACCCACCTAATACTCACTTGTTAGTAATACAAGTGTACCTATATGGATGTCAAAGAACTACAGCAGAAGATCCAATCGGACTTCCGCGTCTTCCTCACCCTTGTCTGGCGAGAGCTGGACCTGCCGAAACCCACACGCGCTCAGCTCTGTATTGCTGAGTACCTGCAACACGGTCCTAAGCGCTTGCAAATCTCGGCGTTCAGGGGCGTGGGCAAGTCTTGGATTACTGCTGCTTTTGTTTTATGGACCCTGTACCTAGATCCAGACAAAAAGATCATGGTGATCTCTGCATCGAAAGAGCGTGCAGACAATTTCTCGATCTTTTGTCAGAAGCTGATAATCGACATAAGTTGGTTAAACCATCTCGCACCGAACTCGGACGATCAAAGGTGGTCGAGAATCTCCTTCGATGTTGGGCCAGCAAAACCCCACCAAGCTCCTAGTTGTAAGAGTTGCGGCATCACTGGATCTCTTACCGGGAGCCGTGCCGACCTGCTCATCTTTGATGACGTAGAAGTTCCAAATAACTCGGCAACAGATATGCAAAGGGAGAAACTTTTGCAGCTAATTACTGAAGCTGAATCTATTCTTACTCCGAAAGATGATTCCCGAATATGCTTTCTTGGGACACCGCAGTCGACCTTCACCGTTTATCGAAAGTTGGCCGAGCGTAACTATCGCCCATTCGTATGGCCCTCGCGCTATCCGAAAGACATCGGTCAATACGAAGGACTACTCGCGCCCCAACTTGTGGAAGACCTTGAGCAGGGAGTGGAGGAATGGACACCCACCGACTCCCGATTTGGAGAGCTAGATCTGCAGGAACGAGAGACCTCTATGGGTCGCTCGAACTTCATGCTGCAGTTCCAGCTAGACACCTCCCTCAGTGACGCTGAGCGGTTCCCCCTCAAGTTTGCTGATCTGATCGTTACCCCACTCGGAAACGAGTGTGCAGAGCGCTACGCATGGTCTTCAGACCCGCGCTACATGATCAAGGATCTAAACCCCGTAGGACTGCCCGGAGACCGCTTCTACGCCCCCATGTACATCGATGAGGGGATGTGTGAGTACACAGAGACCGTTATTGCCTGTGACCCGTCTGGACGCGGCAGTGACGAGACAGTCGCCTGTGTCATCTCACAAGCCAACGGATACATCTTTGTCCGTGACATGAAAGCGTTCCGTGATGGCTATAGCGATGAAACCCTTAGCTCCATCGTCCGTATGGCAAAGCGCTATGGGGCGTCTCGGTTGCTCGTAGAAAGCAACTTCGGTGACGGCATGATCTGCGAGCTGTTCAAGAGACACATCACACAGCAGCAGGCGTCTGTGGTTACTGAGGAGATCCGCTCAACCGTCCGTAAGGAAGAGCGCATCATCGACACACTTGAGCCGGTCCTGAACCAGCACAAGCTGATCATGGATCCCAAGGTGTGGGAGTGGGACTACGCCTCTAACCCCAATGAGCCCCCTGAAAAGCGTCTGGAGTACATGCTCGGATCTCAGTGGTCCCGTCTGACTAGAGACAGAAATTCCCTCCGCCATGACGACCGTATCGATGCCCTGGCGATGGGGGTGCAATGGTTCGTCGATGCCATCGCTCAGAGCGCTCACAAGGCCCAGGCGATGCGTAAAAACCTGGAGTGGCAGGCCATGGTCACGGCCTTTGAAGAGCACCCCCATGAGGCCACAGATGCCCTAGTGCTGGGACGGTCCTTTCAATCGCTCAAACACCTTGGTACGACTAAGGTTTGGGACTGGTGAGGTTTATTGGGCGCATGTAAGCAGAGAGAGTGGTGCCTCTCTGTGTGGATTTTTAATCACATGCGGTGAGTTTCCCCCTCGTTTCATCAGGGGGATTCACAACTCCCGGCACCCCCGCGCATCCAGGGTTTTGGTAGTTCCCTAGTTTGCGTAACCTCTTCAAATTCGCTCAGTGAAGCCCTGTAATCCCCTCCGTGGGGGGACTATAGGGGGGTAGTTTTTACCCAAACATTCAAATTGCTAGTGAAGATAGGCTTATTACCTATGTTATTAGTCTTATCTTTATTATTACTATTGTTTATTATTATTAGTGTCTACTACTCATAGTCCTGTACAACTAATTAGTGTTACTCCTAATGCAGAGCAACTGATTGCTTACTGTGCTCGGGTTTCTAATCCTAAGAATCAGAATAACCCCGACAATGAGAAACTAATTAGATACCTGATCAAGCATCAACACTGGTCTCCACTGGAGATGGCTCATGTGGTGATGTCTATTGAGACCACTAGAGCTATTGGTGCTCAGATCCTCAGACACAGATCATTCAGCTTTCAAGAGTTTTCTCAGCGGTATGCCGATGTGTCTTCTATTGAGTTCGCTAAACCTCCCGCGTTGAGGCGACAAGACACCAAGAACCGGCAGAACAGCATCGATGATCTCGATGATGCGACTAAGGCTGAGTTCAGTATCAGAGCTAAATACCTCTTTGACAGCTCTGAACGGCTCTACAAGGAGATGTTGGGGGCTGGTGTAGCC
>BCSF01000237.1_pt1 | contig 24416 bp, 47 predicted proteins | sample 1016431 | NCBI WGS metagenome assembly BCSF01 (sample SAMD00045685;SAMD00045686;SAMD00045687;SAMD00045688;SAMD00045689;SAMD00045690;SAMD00045691;SAMD00045692;SAMD00045684;SAMD00045690;SAMD00045691;SAMD00045692;SAMD00045684;SAMD00045685;SAMD00045686;SAMD00045687;SAMD00045688;SAMD00045689, study...
ACTCCATTCCATCACTAATTATATTTTTATCTAACAAGTAAAACTTCCAAGCCGCATCAACATTTGTTGACTCAGGGCTAGTAAAGTAAGCACCCATATTTGCATTCATTGGGTCATCTAAATTTTCAGCCATTGCAATTGATACATCTGTTGCTTTTTTAATAGTTCCATCTTGTGTATCAATAACTCTGTTTGGGTCGTTTACATGTTTGATAGCAGTTTGTAATGCCGTTTCTTTAGCAACGCCTGATTCTCTATTACTAAGAGCAACTCGCAACTCACCAGCTTTACGCTGTATAGCCGCTTTGTTTCGTTGGTAGCCTTCAGATTTAAGAATAGCTTCTACTTCGGGCACCAACAATTGGGGCAAATCTTTTGATACAATTCCTGTTTCCATTGCATTTTCAATAATTAATGCAACGTCAGAGTTCATTCTCTGTACAGTGCCATTGTTGTCTGTGTACATGGCATCATAGTTAAGCCTTGTATTCAGCATACCCTCTGGCACAGATTTATAAATAGCGTCTACATTTGCGCGGAACTGTGGTTCAGTAAGAATGCCAGATTCAAGGCCAGCTTGCTGTTCTGCAATTGCAGACTCCACCATTAAACCAGCAGTTGATCCAACTACGTCACCGCTTTCATACTCTACATCAAAGCCTTGACCAGCTTGTACAGTAGAAGCAATTTGATCTGCCGCATCTTCAGCATCTTTAATTAGTCCATTACGCAACTGGTTTTGTAAAATTTCAGCGCGTCTTGCCATAAGGTTAAACTTAGTGCTTGCAATAAATGAGGCACCTGTATCGCGTACAATATTTTTAAATCTATCGTTAAGACCAGCAGAGTTTTTTGGGTTAATCATCTGGGCAACATAGTCTTCCATTGCCTGACTATATTTTTCTACGCCCTTCGGATCATTTTGGTATTTTAAAGATAACTCACGACCACGTTCCTTAATCTGCTCATCAACATCATTGATAAACCTACGATCAAGAACTTCTTCGTATGCGGCTTGCGCTACTGTGCCAAAGTTAGAAGGAACATTGTAAGCCTGTGGCTTACCAGTCTCAGGATTAATTGTACGCAAGCCTTGCTGGTTTACTGCTTCAGCAGTTTGGATGCCTTTTTCTCTTGCTTGTCTGCCAGCTTCTTTGAATGCAATTGATGTAAGATTATCAGCGGCATTAGCTATAGTTTTATAGTAATCTTCAGCACCAGTATCCATACGCACAACACCAATGCGCTGGTTCTGGAACTGCCGCTTTTCTCTAATGACTTCCATGTTACACCTTCACTGTGTTGTATTGATACAGCCCTGATGCCAGTGTTGATAGAGCTTGTATGTTTGCAGACTTTCTTGCCGCAACACCACGCATCCTTGATACCTGTGCTTGCATAGCTAACTGTGATCCTTCTGCATATCCTTGTGCATCGGAACGAGCTACGTCTGAATATGCAACCTCACGTTGCTTATTCATAAATGCTTTGATTGATCTGTCAGAAATATCTCTATTAGCAAAAGAAAACCAAGCTAGATTATGTGCTCGTGCCGCATCATATTGCTCAAGCCTGTCAACATGACGTTGCATTGCAATTACTTCGTTTTGTTTTTTCTCTTGTTCATATTGCATAGCCTCTGCATTCGCGGCGGCTTGTGCCGCCCTGCCAGCTTGCATTTGTCCATATGCGCTTATTACAGAAGCGCCAGCTAAAAAGAACTGCCACATTAGAATGTCACCTCCGCAACAATGCCATTAACTTGTATTGATAATGGGGCTGTTTGAGTAATCTTTACTGTTGGGTCTTTGCTATATCCAAGCAATCTAAACTCTTTCTTTCCATCAATCGGTGTTCTTTGCAGACTTAGATCATCAAGAACTGTTCTAATGATAAGTTGTTTATCGTTAACGCTAATTGATAATGTATCAAGCAAATCAAGTATAACACGATTTACAGATCTTGGATTGCCTGTTAGTGGGCCACCAGCAACTTGTGCGTCTATAGGCATAGTTTCTGCAATAACATCAAACTTGTAGCCAATCTCTGCGCTAGTTATTTGAGCTACAGCAGACACATCTACATTGCCACTAGCTACTGTAAACTCACCAATATAGTCATTCCCATTAATAACTTCGACTACAGCACCATCTGCAAAATGTGAAGACACATTAAACACACCAGCAGTGCCAGTAAAGTTATCAGCAAAATCTAAATTAAAGTCAGTATCAAATTCATTTAAAACAAACTTGGTTGTTCCATCGCCAACATCATATGCACCAACAAAAAATGAACGCTCATCTACTGTACAGATAGAATGGAACTTACCTTTAGTTGTAAACCTGCACCAGCCAGCACGTTGCTCACTTCTGTTAGAAGTAAAGACAGCCATGCTACCATCACTATTTACATAGAAAGCATACGATTCTGGTCGGTTAATAGCGCCACGCAAAACGCTTGCTTGTACTGGCGTTATAATTAGATGAGATGATAATTGGCTTACTGGGTTAGCAACATATGCACCTTCGCCATCATCATACACAAACTCCCTTACAACTGTGCCATGCCTTTGAACATATATTGTTGCGCCATCAAATGAGTATGGCTTCACATACTCTGATCCGTATGGTGTTTGCCTTCTAACAATAGCATTCGTTGGAGTTACAGGTTTTTCATTAAATGACGGAATGTAAAACTCAGATGTAGATGTAAAAACCTGCAAGTCTCTGTTAGAAATAATATGACGCACAGTATTAATTTCACCAATAGAGAGCGTTAAACTAATAGCGTCATTATCCTCTGCGTCACCTGTGTCAAAGTTAAAATACTCTGAGCTTTTACTGCTCCATATGCCATCAGGCTGTGCAATAGTCCCGCCAAACCAAAGTCTGTTTTCATGGAAAGCAACAGCCGCTGGATAGCCTCGTAAAGCAGAATATGATTGTTCACCCCATTCAGTTGTTGGGGCATGTGTTGTAATCTTTGGAGAACCGCCGCCTACTGTTGATGAACTTGCATTTGCACCAGCGGTAAACACAATAACATTTTCATCAATAACTTCTTGTACTGTGCGTGTGCCATTTATTTGATTTCTAGAAATACCACCTACAGCGCCAGCATGTGCAATTGTAAAAGATTGTCCAACTTTTAATCCATGCAATGGGAATGTAAGCTGTACATCCGCTAATCCTTCTGTGGTTTCCAAAGCATCAACATCAAGATGAACTGTCAATTCATCTGTAATATTGCCAGTTGCCTGTGTTGATGATTGAACTGAAGTTATATAAATTTCATTGTTATGATATCTAAGTGTAACACCAACATGTTTTGAGTCTAGATAATTCCCAGCAGTTTGTGTGCCAGTTGTATCAAAATATGCTGCGCTAGTAGTGATTGTTCTGCCGGTGCCACTTGTTGCATTAGGATCAAGAGTTACACCCAAACCTTGAAACGAATAGTAAGGCTGGTTTGTTCTGTATCCATCTGCGCTATCTTCAAATGCAAATGTTTGAAGCTCAAAATCATTTAGACTTGTTCTTACAAGTTTGCGTACCATAAATGTTTGATGCGCAATAAACATAATATCACCAGACTGAGCATATGTTAGCTCTGGCAATATTGTGTCATCAAATGGAATAGCGTTTGAATCTACGTCTTGAGTAAGCGTTGCTGTTAATGTAATTGCACCAGTTGATGGATCAATCTTAAAGCAACGTATCTTTGCGTTCTCTAAAGATATTATATACCGTTCATCATCAGAGAATATGAATGGTACAAGCCTGTGTTGCTGTGTTTTGGTTGAGTCATAGGTAGTATCAAACTCATAAACTTTCTTAGAACCAAAACGTTTTACTAGCCCACCTTCATTGCGTAGCAGAAAGTTAGTAATAGTCTGCGCGGCATTAGGATAAACCTTGGTATCTGTTCTTGAAATAAGTGATGGGCTTACTTCACCAAACTGAAAGTTTGTTAGCGGAACTAGTATTCTAGGCATTAGCTACGCCTTTCAGCAATGAACCTCGATGTTGTAAGTTTTCTGGCAGTTTGCTGTTGTGAATCTAGACTTCTTGCTTTTGCCATAGATTCTCTGCCTTGATCCCTCATCAAGCCACCAAGAGTTGGATCTCGTGCAATTGACGTTGCAAACACAACAGCAAGTGCATACTCAACAGCTATGGTAAAGTATGAAGGCCAGTTTTGTTCTAATGCTCTGAATGTATAGTCAGCAACTAAAACATCTGCCGCATCTCCATCAGCAAATATCTTGTCACCATATATTTGATATTCAATTGGTAAGTCTTGCACAGTGACAGCATGCAACATGAGCAAGTCTGTAGGTAACTGGTAAGCTCTATCATAGCGACCAGTAGGTGCGGCAGATAGCAAGTTAAGAACAGCTTGATTTGTAGCAAAACGCCAACGTGAGTTTACAAGGCTGGCCCTTGCAACATCTTCATACATATTAGAGGCTACAAGAGCCTCTGTTGTGTTCTCATCAAATGATGTTATCGGGTCAGCGCCAATAAGAATTAACGCCCTAGCGCATATATCAACTGCTGAGTTTGCTGTGGTACTGGTTACTGCCATGTCAAGTTATGGGGAAGGTAAGTTAATACCTTGACCTTCCCCAATCCTTTTAGTCTGTATCTGTTTCGACAACAACAGTGCCGTCAGAAACATCAACTACACCACTTGCATTGCTAAGAACATTGCAGAAGTGAGTTGTTGGTGTGTTGGTATCAACGACAATAATAAGATCGCGTACTGCGAGCATATTAGAAGCATCGTTGAAGTAACCAGATGCCCGAACAGTGGCAATTGCATCTGCTGAACTGTAGTACCACAGATCACCGTTTGATGCGCCACCAATGCGAGTAAGGTTTGCTGAACTAAAAGCCATTTTTCTTACTCCTTTTCAGTTGTTATCCAAGACTTCATAGATACCGTTGCTATCAATAACAACGGAACCCATTGACATCATGGATGTTGCAAGGTGTGACACACGCTCTGGTACATAGTTCAGTTCAGTCGTAACGTCTGCACCGATACCAAGACCAACAGATGATGTGTGATACGCGATGTTCTTACCACCAGTAACGGCTGATGTTGAGAAGATCTTGAAGCCCAAGAACTCTTTCATTGTCATGCCGCCAGCGTATGGCAAGTTCTGGTCACCAACAAAGTCTGATGAAGCAAACTCAGTAATAGCAAACAGATCTGCATAACCAGCAGGGTGCATCGCAAGGTAACGACCACCATCTTCTGGAATGTCAGCAGAGCCAAATGTTTCAAACAGAGTAAGCAAATCAGCCTTTACCAATGCACCAGATGTATCATTAATCTGTGTCGCATTAGCACCAGCATCCATTGCTGTAATCAACAGTTCGTCAGTTTTACGACCAAGTGCTGCTGCCGCAGACTTAGCTACAGCTTGACGCTCATCGATGTTGGTCTTTAGTTCGTCCAACTTATCAATGTATTCTGCTGCATAATAATCTGCCATTGTTGCTTCGACATTGGTGTGTTCCAGTTCCATTGGAGTTACCATGCCGTTGCGTGATTTAGTTGAAGCAGAGCCTGTTCCAATCTTTTGGAAACGAACAGTGTTCCCACGCACGTTTGATACAGTACGCACAGTGTTCCGCAGTTTAGAACCCATGCGCTGATACGCCATGTGAACCTCTGATTCAAACTGCTTAATAAAGGCGGTATCAATTGTATTCGCCATTTTACAGTCCTTCTCATTAGGTTAAGGTTAATAGTCTTCTTCTGCGGTTGTCTGCTTGGCTATATCAACGCGATTGTCCTTGCGGGTCGCTCAATGCATTACAGGCCGTTTCAGATAATAAACATTATTTTGTTGCTCTCTGCAACGCACAAATCGCAACATATTATGCCCATGAACATTGTAGGTTTCCTTATCAAAGGTAAACCCACACCATGTTAGCCACATAATTGTATCCTGATGATCCTCTGGCACAAAGTTTTCAATCATGTGGTATTCGTCTTGCAGTATCTCTATAGCTGGCTTGCACCCTCTAAGAAACACACGCCAATTCTGGTTTATACCGCCAGTTCCTAGCATCCAAACCCTGCCAATATTGTCAGTAACAGGAACCGTACCGCATAGAGCAATAACAGTTTCCTCAAACTTTATGGCATAAGTTTTATTATTTGTTACCGTAAACGGCTCTAGAAGCGCCTCTAGCGGGGTCATACCATATATTAGGCACTCCCTAGCGTCAAACATACGAAGGCTGTCAGCGATCATTCTAGCATGATCTAGAGTGCCTTGGACTAAAGATAACTTGCCAATGCGACCAACTTCTTTATCCATAGAGTCGTTTGAAGCCATCTTCTACTTCTTTTACAAACGTCATGTCACGTTTAGCTGGATCATGCCAACGTGGATCAAGCATCATTTGATTTAATTGATCTTGAGTTATCTGTGCTACTGGCTGGCTTTGCATTGCTGGGCCGCCATCTTTCATAGCGTTCATCATAAACTCAAGAGTTTCTAAACCATCTGCTGTTTCGCACATGCGTTCAATAGCTGGAAGGTGCTGTTCTTCAAAGAACTGATTAGCAAATAAGCTAGCTGCTTCTTGCCTTGCATTAGCATTATCACCTAACTTTGCTACCTCTGCATCATAGTCTGGAACATCTGCATTTAGAGCTTCGGCATACATATTGATGCCTTCTTCAAACTGTTCTTGACTATATCCATTTTCAAATGCTGTGTTTGCCCACCATTGTAACAGCTCATTATCTGCAGCTTCTTCACCATCAATTGTTTCCGGTAATTGATAATCACCAGCAGATTCTGGCCTATTAGCAAATGCTTCTTGGCTCAGTTCTTCAATAATTGCATTGCGAAGATCTTCATCCTTCTTGCCTAACTTGCCCTCTAGATTAGTGTATGAGTTAACCAGATCTTCTGGCGTGTTAAACTTTTCTGGCAACCACTCTGGTCTGGCTTGCTCTACAGTTTCTAAACGTGGATCACCACCTTCAGTAACAACACCAGAATCTTCTACTTGTGCTTCTGCTTCTTCACTCATTTTCAGCCCTCTTTGATTTATGTGCATTGCGTATGCGTGACTCAATGAGGCCAACAATATATCGCTGGCCTTCCATATGGCGCAGTTCTGCATCGCTAACACCAGCGCCATTAACTTGTTCTATGGTAATAGACCGCAAGTAACGCAGAACAGATTGACCTGTGTCTGAGTTAAATAACGTTGCTATGTCTAGACTGATTCTTGTGTCTTCACTCTTATCGCGGCGAAACCCATCAAGAGATAGATACGTCCTATCCTTGACCAACTGGCGGCTCTCCTTGTTGTTGCTGTGCCATTTGCTGTGCCATTGCAATAATCTGTTGACGTTCTTCTAAGTCTCTAACAAGCGAATCTGGAACGCCAAACTTCTTAGCAAGGTAAGCGGCAGTTTCTTCAGAGTTAATTAATATGTTTGTAAGCTCTGGGCCAAATCTGCCTTGCACAAGTTCAAGAAACCTAGCCACGGAGGAAATGTCTTGGTTAGCCTGAGCCTGTGCAAGAGGTGAAATAGAAAGCACCTTTACTTCCCTGCCATTCATGGTTGGCAGTTCAATGCTTCCTTGTTTTTTCAATATGTAAACAACTCTTTGCAATACAGGCTGAACCAGTTCAGCTTGCAGTCTGCCAAAGGCAGAGCCAATACGCCTTGATAAGTCAGCCATACGCTCTGCAATTTCTGTTGCGGAAGCTGGTGTTTTGTTTGGATCGCCAAGCATATCATTGTACAAGGCGCGTTTAATATTCAAACGCATATCACCAAGAACAAGATTAGCAACATCAAAAGAGCCAGCCGCTTGAACAGGCTGTAGCCCCAATGATCCCGCCGCTTTTGGTATGACGGTTCCGGGGACGAGATTAATAGTATCTGGGTTAATAACACCGTCATCGTCCATCTGATAGATGCCTGAGATTGCCATCTGTGCATTTTCTAAAATCAACTCAATGGTTAAGTTAGTAGTTTTAATAGCACTAAGAGCATTAATTAATGGGCCACGCCCATAGATCTCACCAGAAACTTTTGACCAACGGAAACAAATAAATGGATTTGAGCCGATGCCATTATAGGCTTCTGACTTAATTATCTCCTTAGTGTTTGTTTCTATTGCATAAAATAGATACGCTTCTTGATTTAGTTTTGAGTAATCTCTGCATACAACTTCTAGAATTTTGGTACGTTCATCAGGGTTGCTAGATATTCTTTTCTGTATTTTGTCTGACAACTTTACCTTCGGGTACATCACAGGAATATCTGAGTTGCGCACAGAACGCTCACGATACACATGATCAACACGATCATCAGGCCCAGTATCAAGAACCACATGCGGCAAAGGTATTGCAGAAAACATAACTGGGTTTACTGCATCACCTTCCATAGCACATAGCACACCTGTGCCTACCGCCAAGTCCATAAACGATTCATGAACTTCCTGACCAAAATTTGAATTCTGAATAACCTCAAAGACGTAATTCGTAACTTCATCCAGTTGATTATTAACTTCATCTCTGTTTTCAGGCGGTACTTCAGAACCCGCAGTAAAATCCGCCCATCTAGCAAAGTTAGGAACCAAGCCCGATTGAAGTCTTGATGCAAATTCCTGAACGCCAACAACAGCCGTTTCATCGAATATCTTGTCATCTCTACGCTGTCCTACTGATTCGGCATAAAAAGATTCGCGTTGTGGCAATGCATACTCATAGCATTCCTCAAACAACGGCAGAAAGTTTTCACGCAATGTTTTAACTCGTTCATATTTCTTCAAATTATTTTGAGCTATTTTTCCGCCTTCATAAACGCCAGTAGACGTATCAGCATAAGTTATCATTACAAGTACTCGTTATAGAAACCCATTCCGCCACCAGAACCTCTAATCAAGGAACGTCTGCCAGAACCACCACGCAAACGTGAAACAGTCTGCTGTAATGTTTTAGCTTTCATTTCTTTTTTCTGTGCGGTTGCTTCTTGTTTTTGTTCTTCTTGCTGTGCCTCTACCTCTGGATCAGGTGCAGGTGGTGGTGGCGGTGCTGATGGTCTTGATGTACACATAGTCGATCTCCTAGCTAGAACTCAATTCATAAACACAATTAGTTGCAGAACGCAACGCACAAATTACATTCTTGCCCACAAGCCTTGGCGTTTTTGTTGCTTTGGTTTTCTTGCAAACACATCAAACTCAGACCTAGCATTGAACGCAGTCAAGGGTTTCTGCCCAGATATAAGCTGTCTACCTTCACCAGCACCAAGCATTAGATACTGAAGCGCATCATGAATGTGTGAGTACATATTTTTTTCTGGCTTATCATCAAAACGCTCACCAGATACCTGCATGCGCTTGTACTGATACCCGCCTTCAAAGCCTTTAATTAATGTTGGGCAACGCCGATCGATCAAAAATGCTGGCTTACCATCAACCATTTTGTTCAAAGAAGACGACACAGCTTCTAGCCGCAAGTCAACAGAGTTGCTTGGCGCTGGTGTTGCTCGTAGCCCAGCACCCCTAAGTATTTGAAAAGGCGTACTTTCATCGGTCTGTGCGCGAAAGTCACCAGCCGGATCACCAAAGATTCGCACCTCTTGGTTGGCAAATCGCGTTGCTATCTCTTGCCTTAGCAGTTCAGCAAAGCGAACAATACCCATATCAATTGCTACAATCTCTGACTGAATTAGCCATCTGCCGCGCACTTTCTGTCCAAACACAGCGGCTGGTGTCAAACCAAAGTCAATGCCAATATATAAAGGAACACCATCAGCAATAGGTATTTCTTCTTTAGCTACATGTGTTTCTGCTACAAAACCTTGATACACTGGCTTGCCCTCTTGGATACTGCCAAGTCTATTCATTACATAGACATCAATCCAGCTTTTTGTTTTACCGCGAATTAAATTTGGGTAATAGGTTTTAAGCATGTTCTTTGCGTTTTCAGCTTTGTTGTTTGGCTTGTAGTCAACAACAGAACCGTCTTCCCCATTAACCTCATTCATTCCGGCTGGCTGAATATAGAAGTTCCAGTTATCTGGTTTAACTAGCATCCGTGCTTGCTCAAGCGGAATATGATCCGGCACAGGTACTTCGCCAGACATAATAGGCCACCAATGATCTTCTTCAGGAGCATTAGTATCAGCGATGACCCCAGACCAACTAGGCCCACCATCACGCATAGAAGGAAAACGACCAACACGCATAGTACATGCGTCAATAATTGATTTAGGTATCTCCCTAGCCTCATTGATCCAGATGCCAGTAAGTTCAAGGGAGAGCAACTTTTTGACATCTTCAGGCCTGTCGAGTGCTAGGAAGATTACTTCTAGTTCCAGATCACCTTGCTTAATCCAGTGGGTGTATGGAACCGACCACATAAACTTGCCCCACTCATCTTCTGGAAACCAGTCAAGCCAAGTCTTTATTGTGGTTGTTCTAAGTTGTGGATTGGTGTTTCTAATGATTGCCCAGCGACTACGCCGGACACCATCTTTGTTTTTCTTTTGCATCAAAGCTCTACGAAAAACTTCAACACAACAACCCACAGATTTACCAGAGCCTACAGGCCCACGAATGCCACGAAAGAAACAATCATCTTTCATAAATGCTTTTAGTACACTGCCATCAGGCTTGTAATTAAAGCTGGTCAACCTTGTTGTCCTTACCGAACTTAATCATGCGATCAATTACTTCTGGGCCAATAACAGCAATAACTTTATCAGCTTCATGGTCGGTGCAAAATTCTTTTGGATGGTGAGCAAGGTGTACTTTCTTCACTATTCTGCGAAGAAGGTCACGTTCTTCTACCTTTAGTGTGTGTAGAAAACTCATCTATATCTTTTAGCAATTGCCGCCGCGCCTTTTGGTTGCTTGGAGAATTGCTTCCCTTTACCTGTGTCCTCACGTTTCTTCTTAGAAGAAGCCGCATACTGTGAACTAGACATAGCTTTTATAGCGGCGGCTGGCAAGTAACGCTCACCAGTAGCCTTTGGGCCTTGGGTAGATGGTTTACCAGACTTGGTTCTCCACTTTTGCTTTGTCCAATTCACCAAAGATTTTTGTGGCTTTTTCAAGACGTATAGCCTCCGCCTTTTGCTTTGTATGCTTTTGCAAGCATCTGGGCTTTACGCGCTGACCACTGACCACTAGCCCCACCTTTGTTGCCAGCCTTTATGCGATTGAACAAACTCTTTCGCATCTTTGGTTTAGTGTAGTTACCAGCTTCATTGACAGCCATTATGATGCTTTCTTTTTCTTAGCTACACGTTTTGGCTTTGGCGCTTCTTCAACCACAGGTTCTTCCGTAATTGGAAACACACGCTCTGAATCAGCAGTGAGTGTTGCACCAGTCTTAACTCTGCCATCCGGCATCGTAACTACAGGCCCATCATAGATGGTGCCATCATGTTTTTGATACTTAGTCATTTTTAACTTTCTTCATAAATTGTTGCATTGGGCCGCGAGAAGATTGAATAAACTTATTTAATATTGCCGCACGTCTTTTTTCTGCTTCTGTTTTGCTTAGATCTTTAGCTTCATTTTTATCAAATTTGTCAATCTCAGCGGCGGCCCTTCTCAAAGCAACAGATTGCAATGTAGGTGATCTTGATGACTTGCGTGATATTAAAGACTTTTTAGCCATTATGCCTTCTCCATCTTTTTCTTAACGATGCTGGCTTGGATAGCTTTTGGAAGCGTTCTCTGTTGCTTAGTAAGTAAACTCTGCGCGGCTTTCCTAGCCTTCTTCTTACCAGCAGGGGTGTAGGCGTAACTTTTTCCTGCGACATTAGGCATTGGCTTTCTTCCTTTTCTTTGTGTTTTGGTAACGCTTAAGAAGGGAACGGCCTCTGGAAACCGCGCTAGCCTTGTCACCACTATGGCCCCAAGCAACCAATGACTTCTTTAGCCTAGTTGGTCTACCCTTCTCGTCCTTCAATGGCCCCTTTGCAGAACCCATGCGAACTAAGAAACTTCCTTTGCGCCTCAGTTTCTCTGGTGTGTCTGCCGCACTCTTTACTGGGGCTTTGAGTGTTCCGCCTGTTTGCGCCTTGTAAGATGCGCGTCCTTTGGCGTTCAACCCACCTGCTGGGTTCTGTCCTTCTTTTCTCTGCCATGCTGGTGTACGCCTCATACTCTTGCTGAACCTCCGCTTGCATCGCCAATACCGCCTAAGCCACCGCTGCTAGCACCAAGGCCGCCGCCGCCCATGTCGCCACCATCGCCACCGCGATCTGCACCAATCAGGCTTGCTGGCTTTTCTTTTTTAATCTTCTTCTTGCGACGGCGTTCATTCTCCTTCTTCTGTTCTTCAGTCAAAGGATACTTGCTCTTGATGGGATCAAGGCTTGTGTCTTTCTTAACTGGCGTTACAGAACCACCGCCGCCACCACCGCCTAAACACATTACATCTTTCCTTTTTGTTTTACATTCCGATAAATAATCTCTGGCTTCATCAAAGACCTACGCTGTCTAGTTGTAGAAGTTTGCTTCTTCTTATTTCCATACTGCCTTGCTAATTGACGAAACTGCCCAGCAAGAATGTCATAATTAAACAAAGTGTTTGCAGGAACCTTCTTCCTGAATGTTGCAAAGTCATCTCTTGCCATTACATCTGTCCCCGCTGTTTTACATTACGGTAAACAATATCAGGCTTAACAAGTGACTTGCGCTTGCGAGCATTAACCTTCTTCTTTGTCTGAATCTTCTTGTTAGTTGTCTTAGGCGCTATCACACCCATGTCAACACCAAGCTGTATTCCCTTTCTAAGCATGACGCACCTCTAGCTAAAAAAATATTTTCTGTTTGGCTTCGAGCCTTTTTAAGCATTTATGTCTGTGGGGGACACCTTGCCAACCTAGTAATGTCGTTTTTCAACCCCACCCCTGTATTAGCATCTATGACCTTTCACAATTAGCTCAGATCTATACTCACCTTAATATCACCACTGTGTAAGTGCATATGCTTGTCGGGTGCCTTGAAGCCAGCTCTGTCCAAGATATCTTTGCTAGCTTCTAGCTGCACGTACTCACTCTTGGCACCCGAGGCAAGCCTGACCAATCTCGCTGCCGCTGTCGTAGCATTAACACCGAGTGTTTCACCAACTCTCTGCATCATGTACGCTTGCACATGCGGCTGACGCAAAGCACGGCTAGCACTGACCCTACCGCTTTCGCCCTCTGCGTATCCGGCTTTGCCAGCCGCCTCTGTAATGCTACACCCTTCTGCTACGAGTGTATCCACAAGAGCGTACTGTTTCTCGGTTAACTTCACTACATCAGTCATACTCAATCTCACTTGCCCCCCCTTGTGTTCCCCCCCAAACATCACGCAATTCTGACCCCTTTGTCAACGCACAAATATGACACAATATCACAGCAGTTCGCGTGGATATGCTGGCGCGAGTGGCCGTTGCGCTGCGAACAAGGCACGGCCTTGTTCACACCGGACGTTGCACCGCGCATAGCAACACGCGAAGGACACGGGGGAATACACATACACAAGTGACACGTACGAACAAGGCAGGTGTGGCCCAAGCGATCCTTGCGTCTCGCTTAGCTAAAGCTAAGGACTGCGCTGGCGCACAGCCCTTGGGCCACACCTGCCGCGCGTGTACAATCCGAAATCTTAGAACCTACACTGAGGTCTGCGAACCAGTCCATTTTTCTCCGTTGCGCACTTTAGCCAAACAGTTCTCTGTCTTTCCAGCGTCAATAAACAGTCATCGCCAACTAGGGTCTAAGCCTCGCATAAACTGTTGCCCCAAGCAAGTCTCGCCCATTGGTGATCGCCACGCCAGCCTAGCCCCATATCGCCTTGCGATCTGTGTCTATGCTGGCTAACAGCCCGCGCATATCATGCCCTTGCGGGCAAGCGGGCTGTAGGCGATCATCCAATGCCGCCCGAGCCTGACTTGCTTGTTGCCCCAGCCCATGCGGAGGCAAGACCCGTAAGGCGATGGCTGTTCATCGCCACTGTAAAGGAGAACTGTTATGTCTAAAGTACTTACTTCTAAAAATGGTCTGGCTCTTGACGCTCAGCGTATGTTCACGATTTCGGATCGCACACACGCCTCTCAAGTATCGTATCACATGGAACGTTTCATCGGTTCAATTGATTACAATACTAAATCCAAGAACGAACGCATTGAACGTTTAGATCAAGAAAACTATGACATGTTTGTCGCATCACAGGAAAAAGGCGTTGACATTGACAACGATCGGATGCTTCAGAACGACCGCGACATCGCATGGCTCAAGGATCAGTTGGAGATCAACGAGATCCTTCGCGCTTATCTACTTCAAGCGTCACAGCAACTGTTCCCAGAACAGCACAAGAAGTCAGAAGATACAGCCAAAGCGGCTGATCGTCTTCTCGACTCATATGCCAAGCGTTACGCCGACAACAAGTCAGCATCATAACGCCACACACCGAGCCTCGCAGCTTCGGCTGCGGGGCTTTTTTTGTGGCGTGGATTGCAAGCCGCACCACCGCCCCTTCGGGGCGGGGGCTACATCACGGTTGAGTATTTGCCGCGCGGCTTTCACAATCTACAGCATCAGAATTTTATTTCGTTGCAGTGTGCAACCATATAATATACACTGCATATATGCAGTAAGGAGAACGATATGCCTAACACATTAATATGTCTTGGTATTTTTATATTTGTATCTGCAACTACACTTGAGCCTCACACAACTGGCGCATTCTATATGCACATGGCGCTTATACTATTCGGCATGGTGCTGACTGGGTGTGGCGTGTGGCTGAACAGGAGATAAGCTATGCCAAAATTTTATTATCATACGCCTGATCGAACTTATGAATGCTTGACAATATATTCTGTTGCTCATTCGTTAAGACAGATGGGCAAGGATTTGCGCAGACAAGCCGATGCATTCGGAAAGGAATATAATTATGTGCGTGTCTGTACAAGAGACAAGTCAAAGAACTACAATTTCTATGGCTTGTATTATCTAGATGGTGACAAAATGAAAAGGAGAACATCATGAATGAACTATCTAACATCAACGACCACATGTGTGTAACCGATGACTGGTCATTCCCTGTGGAAACTTGGAATCTTTGTGCAATGAATGCAAGTTTTGGTATTGACGTACCACCTTCGATGGCACGTTGCATTGTACGCACTGACACGATGGATGTGCTTGGTGTTCACGGTTCCAAGTACAAAGCAATCAAACATGATGACGTTGTAAACTCAGTGTTCGATGCTGTAGGTAAAGCGCATATCAGCCACGACTACACATCAAGCGTTGAAGTATTTGACAATGGTGCAAAGATGCGCGGCGTTATCACGTTCAATGATATCACTGTGCAACCAGTCAAAGATGACTACATCAAGTTTCAGATTAAGTTCTTTAACTCATATGATGGTAGCTGGGCATTCCAACAGATCGCCCAAGGCATTCGTCTTTGGTGTCTCAATGGTTGCACAACAGCAGACACAGTAGCTAACACATGGGCAAAGCATACAAGCAATGTCAATGTTGAAGGCTCTGTTGCCAAGATACATGCTGGTCTTCAATCGTTTATGAATACACCAGCTATGTACAAAGAGTGGATGTCAATCCATGTCAGCGATGCAATAGCTGAAGCATTCTTCTCAGCTACACTTTGCAATGTCAAAACCAACACCAGTAAATCCAAGGTCAACGAGCGTCAGCTTGACAACCTCATGGGTATCTGGGGCAAAGAGTCAAACACTCTTGGTTCTAACAAGTGGGCTTTGTACAACGCTTGCACCTACTGGGCAACGCATACAGATGCCAACAAATCACCAGCTAACACCCAGCGTTTACGCGAGAATGCATTGACCAAAGCATTCAAGTCTAATGCATGGCAAGTAGCTTAACTGATTCGGATAACTGCCCCCGCTTGGGTGAGGGGCAGTCATCCTCATCATCACTTAATCAGGAGAACAATATGTCAGACAATTACTCACTATACGTTCAAGCTAAAGTTGCATTGAATCTTATCAACCAGTTGATGGATCGTGCTGAATCAGAGAACTCTAACTTCAAGTATGACATCAGCTCTGCACAGTTTGCATTGCAAAGAGTTGTTGGCACATACGAAGAAGTAGTTGCACGAGACAGAAACGAGATCAAAGAAATGCAATTGAGGGAGGTAAAGTAATGGCAACGCTAATGCAACAACGACACTTTGAGTATCTTGCAGATCATGTAGCACCACTTCTGCCTTGGCCTACGCACATCCATAAGATGGCTGACAAACTTGCAGATACAAATCCAAAGTTTAACAAAGACAAATTTCTTTCACGCGCAGTGGCGGCATGGGAAGCCGCACACCCACCGGAGGATTTAGACGATGCAATTCCGTACTAAAATCAAAGGCTTTCGTTCAACTACAGAATACCTACAGTGTATGCACTGCAATACCACAATGTTTAAAGAACATGAGCAATGCATAGACTGTGGTTCTGAAGCTCTTGAATGGCTTTCACAATACACAGTTTATCAAGTTGTCTATGCCAAAGATCATGAAGATGCTGTGCATACATCACAAGATATGGGTGAGTGGCAAGTAACTGGTGGCAAACTTATGATTGAGGAAGTCCAATGACTGTACCTACATGGAATCAACTACGTCAAACATTGCAGCTTGTGAGCATCGATCATTGGAATGGTCGCCGCATCACAAGAGAACGCGCACGACATAAAGGAAGGCGCTTTTATTTTACAGGTGAACCTTGTTTTAAAGGACACTTTGCAGAACGCATGGTTTCCAATGGAGCTTGCATGGAATGCATGCGTAACAAATGGAAAGGAGTAAAAGAATAATGGAACTGGCTAATCAAAAACTTGCAATATTAAACTACATGTATGCAGGTAAAACTATCACACAGCTTGAGGCTCTTGATATGTTTGGATGCATGCGTTTGGCGTCACGCATTCGTGACTTGCGAGATGATGGTCACATCATTCGCACTGACATGAAAACAAATGGCACTAAACGCTGGGCACAATACGCATTAGAAAATATAAATCGTTGACAACAACTGCATGTATGCACAATGATGCATCATGCTTAGTTACATTGATATTTTATCTAGTGAATCCCAGAGAGCCAGCGTGAGATTGATTGATGCATTCACTCACGCTGGCATTCCAACGTCAACATTCTATCGTGCAAAGAATGGTGTTGACTTGCGATACTCAACTGCAACCAAGGTGTTCAAAGCTATTGGTGAACTTTCAACACTTCAAAGAACAGACCGAAGTAACTGATAGTTACGAGTCTGTAATTAATGAACTTGTCATGCACAGAGAAAAGCAGGGCATGTCACAAGAAGCGTTGGCCCATAAAATTGGTTGCGCTAAATCTTTAATTCACAAATGGGAACAGTATAAACGAGTACCCAGTGGGTTCTTGTTCACATGCTGGTTAGATGCACTTGGCTTACAGATCAAAGTCCACAAGAAAAAAAATACACAGCGGCGGTAAACAATACCCATGCGATACATGTGGTGTATTCACAGAATATTTTGTAATGCCACTAGCCACAATAGAGCCAGAGGTAACTCATTACTTAATATGTGTTGACTGTTATACGGATGGAACATGGCAAACAAAAACCGCAATAAAGGAAACTACCACGAAAGGTGGTTCGTCAACTGGTTACAAACGCTCGGCTTCAAAGCGAAACGCCAGCCCCTCAGCGGTAGCTTGGGAGGCGAGTATAGCGGAGACATCATCTGGGAACTCGGAGGACACAGACTGGTAGTCGAAGTCAAGTACCGAGACAAGTCTAATTTTCCCAATCCTTTCAATGTTGTACGAGATGTTTTGTTTTACAAACGTAAAACAGGAACACCAAAGACGCTTGTAATTTTTGATGGCGATGTGTTTGAATCAAAGATTGCGCCATTACTAAAGGAGAACAACAATGGCTTTCACACTGATGGCGAAAGCGATACAAGCTGACATACCAGACTGCCATGCCAAATGGCTGATGGTAATCTTAGCTGATCACGCCAATGAATACACACATGAATGCTGGCCTAGTCTTGATCGACTGGCTACACGCGCATGCATGAACAAGTCTACAGTTACACGCAAACTAAACTGGCTAGAAGAACAAGGCTGGATTAGCAGAGAGCGTGGCAACAGCAGACGATCTACAATGTACACAATCTTCCCGACTGGTGCAGAGTGCAACAGTGCTGGTGCAGAGTGCAACCCTAACCTATCAGTAACCAGTCAATCTAAAAAGAAGCGCAATCAGGTGCCAGACAATTGGTATCCTGATGATGATCTGCGTCAGTCTATCGACAGCATACTAAAGGAGAACATCGACCATGAGCATGAAGCAACTAGGTTCTGTGACCACCATCAATCCAAAGGCAATGTCTTCGCAGATGTCAGAAAAGCATACCGACTCTGGTGCCGGAACAGCATTAAGTACAGAGATGCGTCAAGCGGCGGTGGCAAGGCTACTGGAAATAGACAATCCGGCAGAGGCAGACAAGCGCCTAGTTTCTTCGCTGGAATCCATCAGCAACTCAACAGTGGTCGAGCAAACTAAAACTAGATTCACTGATACTGAGGCTGTGTTCACCACACACGGCTTTGAAATACAACTAGATACCTTAGAGCAGTGTGACAAAGCTGAACGCGCTGTACGCGCTTCTATGGCCTCACTATCTGTAGATGAAATTACCAACCAACTCGCTCTGCTGGCTGCGCTGGTGGTAAAGCCATCAGGCGAGTCGGTTGATGATTATACATTTCGTATGAACGCTATAGCTATGCAACTCACAGAGTACCCAGCAGATATTGTTATGTATGCAATCAAGCAAGTGTCTAAGACTTCAACATTCTGGCCCGCATATGCTGAGTTCTACAAACACATTGACTGGAGATTACACAAGCGCAAGCTACTGCTTCGCGCAATCGAACAACAGAGGAGAAAGCTGTTGACCTAACTGCATATATGCAGTACTTTGCAACAAAGGAGAACGATATGGAACGCAAAGGTTTTATTGGCGGTAGCGATATGCGCCGCATCATGGAAGGTGACTGGCTGTCACTATGGCAAGAGAAGACAGGCAGAGTAATACCTGACGATCTATCTGATGTACTGCCAGTACAGATGGGCGTACAGACAGAACACTTCAATAGAAGATGGTTTGCCAAACAACATACAAGTGAGCATTCAGAAACTATTGTGTCTGGTCATAGGTCTGACCATGAACAACAAGAAGTGTATGGAGCTAAAACGCTTGGCCCTACAGCAGAAATGAACTGGGAAGGTGTGCCACTCAAAGGTACAGTCGATGGTTTTATCTTGGTTGATAGAGTCTATGAAGACGAGATCATTGAGTGCAAACATACATACGAAGGCAACTCAATGGAGAACTGCCTCAAGATGTACATGCCACAGATGCAGTTTTACATGTGGGTGCATCAAGCCAAAGGCTGTTACTTATCAGTATTCTTTGGCAACCGCCGCTGGGAATCAGTCTATGTACAGAAAGATTGGAAGTACATTGACCAGATGAAGGTACACCTAGTCGAGTTCTGGAAGTGTGTATCACAAGATCAAGAGCCAGCTAGCAATGCAATACCACCTGTATCTATAGACAAAATCAAAGTAGATGGCATGGTCAAGCGGGACGCATCCAGCGACAACGAGTTTATCTCACGATGCCATGATTACATTGAAACAGAAACAAATGCCAAGCTGTTTGAGTCAGCCAAGTCTGACCTCAAAGCTATGGTCGGAGATGATGAGCGAGAAGTATACTGTGATCTTCTCACCATCAAGCGCGACAAGCGCGGAGCATTACGCATCACAGTAAAGGAGAACTGACATGTCAGATAACATGAAGCTATGGAATGCAGTACAAGATTCCAACCCAACATATCTAAAGAAGGTGTCGTTTGGTGCCAGATCATTCACAGCTATTGATCCGCAGTACCAAGTCAGATCAGCTACAGAACAGTTTGGCCCAGTAGGTCAAGGCTGGGGCTGGCTCAACGAAACACGCTTTGTCAACCTAGCCAATGGTGACACAGCAGTCGTTGCAGATGTAAGCATCTGGACTGTATCACGCGAGAATATCTATGGCCCATTCTCAGGCTGTCGTAAATTCTATGACTCAGCCAAAGGACGCATGAGTGAAGACGCGCCAAAGATGGCTATCACCGATGGCCTAACCAAAGCATTGTCACACCTTGGATTCAATGCCGATGTGTTCTTGGGTGCCATGGATGGCAACAAGTACAGTGCTGATAGCAAATCAAACAAATCATCAGGTAAAGGAGACTGGTAATGTTTGGAATTAAAGAACTGAAAAATGATATTGTAGACATCAATCGTAAACTTGAGCGTATCTTATGGGTACTTAACGACAAGCCACAAAGCATTGACGAATCATTCAAGAAACAGTTTATGTCTGAAGTCGATCAAGCATACAAACGCAGAACTAAATCTACTATCAAATACAAAAAGCTAAAGACCAGCTTCAAGACAATAGACAGATTGGTTTCGGTTCTATCTGAAAGACCGTACTCAGTTAAACAACTGTCAATCAAACTAAACCTAACAGAAAATTCTGTCAGGACATACTTGCGAGATGCAAGGGTAGTTGGTCACAAGATTGACCGCATTACCAAACGCAGAAGCGGTAAACTAGTTTCCTACTACACAATGGAGGTATAAATGGAACGCGATAACACAAACCAAGGTGCGGCATTCACACCGTATCCAGAGCAGAAGTTTATTTTGCAAGGCAAGCTGGATGTTAATGGTGATGAGGAGAACATTGCCATTATTACAGCAGAATCTAAGGATGGCTCTAAGCGTCTTGAAGTATACCGCAAGGTAGGTGTTCTGTTTGAAAACGATCAGAAAGATACACAGAAAGAAGGCGCACCAGATTACAGTGGGCCATTCGACATGGGTATAAACCTACGCATTGCTGGTTGGCGCAAACAAAAGGATGACAAAAAATATATGTCATTCCAGATAACGCAAAAACAAAATGGATCTGCACCAGAGCCACAACCTACTAGCCAAGTTATCGATGGTGATGATATACCATTTTAACAAACAAGCGGCTGGTCTTTAGTTCTCCTTTGACCAGTCGCAGAGGGTCAGTGTTTTTGATAGACCTCGTTACACTGGCCCTCACTTTATAAGCCCATGCCTGTAACCATTAGCCTTATCATATGTCAGAGTTTCTTTTCTGTTTCCTTCCGGCACATAACTGCAATGAATCCAGCCAGTATTACCACCAGTATAACATTCAAGAATTAACTGATCGAACTCTAGGTTCTGTTCTATCCACAAAGCCAGATCATAATTATCCATGCCAGCAACTTCAAAGTCAGCGGCCTCACCCTTGGCATGCTGGCTATGTATGTTACTGCCAATAGCTACACACAACTCAGGCGATCTGTATCCAGAAGACACAATAAACGAACCAAACTTATCCCTGACTGGTTGCAAAATATTTTCTGCAAGCAATGTCATAGCATACACATGCTCATCATTAGGCTCATTAGGTATGCCCTTACGTTCAGCAGTCTGGCTCTTAACCATTTCAGCTAAAGAAAAATTCTTTGACAGTTTCATTTCTTAATACCTTTCAGACTACGCAACCCAAAGCTAGCCGCTATGCTGGCATAAACCGCATACTGAAACCATTCGGGCGTAGCTTCGAGAGCCGCAAAGCCTTCCCTTACATAAGGCTGAAGCGGCGGCACGAAGCACATACCTATAATTATTATGAACAATATCGTCCACGCTTCATCCTTCCAGCTATTATCTGAAGCCTGAGCCATCACCTTTTCCCAGCCAGCTTCATGCTTCATCAACTCTGCTTCGGCCTCAGCCTTCGCCTGAGCCACCTTACCCTTGGCCTTGGTAGCTTCTACCTTAGACTCCATCCAAGAGCCAGCCAGTGACGCTATAGGGCCGATTAAAGCCTGTATCATCTCGTTAGTACTCCATCTGGTAACGCTCTACATCTGTAACTGCTAGCTTTATAACCGTTCATATACTGATGAACCCTGCTAGCCATAGCCAAAGCATCAGCTTTACATTCTCTCTCTGTATCATGCCATCGTTGTGTCTCAAGAGTAACACACTGATCAGGTGTTCCCCCTATGAGGCAAGCAACAATTATAGATTGATACATCATTTAGTTTCATGCCCCATCCACACAGCAAAAGCACCAGTCATCGCACCTACAACTGTAGATACAAATGCTGTTTGCTGGGTTGTGGCTGTTGCACCTAAATCCATAAACCATTGGACAACCTGATAACTCATTACAGTCATGGCAAGCATCATAGCTCTAGGTAAAATTTTCCATTTAAGAAACTGTTCTACAGTAATCATCGCATGATACCCTTTGCTGTTGTAACCATAAGCATAACAAAAGCACCGACAGCTACAATAACAACACCAATAACAGATGCCGCTAGCTTGAGCATGTCAAACAAGTCTTCCTGTTCTTGCTTACGTTTTTTGAGTTCAGCCGCTTTAGCTTCTTTAGCTTCTTGGATACGCTTTGCACGTTCAGCTAATATGCTTGCCCATGTACCATGACCAAAGCGCATGTCAACCATGGTAGCCACCTCTTGCAGTTTTTCAGCCGCAAGTTTTGCATCAATGATTTATTTAGCTACAGTATCAACACCAAACTGATCGCCTAGACTTGATCTAGATTTTTTGTTTCGTAATTGTTGGACTTGCTTTTCACCAGTAAACAGATCGTCAATTTGACTAGCAATATCGCCAATGTCTTTTGCGGTACTGATGTTTTCTTTTATGAATTTGACGGACTGCTGTACTAGGGCTATGCCTGTCAGCACTTCAGCGACAACCATTTTATCCCCGCAAGATTACACCTAGTAAAAGAACAATCATAGTGCCAGCAGAGCCAATCATAATATGTTCTATGCGTTTGATACGCAGTATGGTTTCTGTCCAACGCTCATCAGAAACAGCTACATGCTTTTCTAATTCAACATGAATGGACTGTAGCGTAGGCTTTGCCATCAGTCAGCATCCTCTATGGTCAGGATGCCATCATCAATCTTAGCTTGGATGTCATCAGGCAGATTGTCTTGATTGTCACGAAGCCACTGTTGAAACCTTTGGTCTATACCAATACAGCTTCTTGTGCCATCAGCATTGATGTAAATAACTTCATTTAAATCATTAGTATGTGAAACAGAATAACTCATAGTTCTGCACTCCAAGCAACCCAATCATTTTGCGTTCTAAATCTTATTACAGTGGCTTCACCTTGCGTTGCTGAACCAGCGTGATTACAAACAAGGGCAGTGCCGTGTTTTGTGGCTGATTGATAAACCATAGATGTTAGCAGGGATATTGTATTATCTCGCCTAACGTCAAAGTTGGCTATAGTGCTACTTCTTTCTACGTCCGTTGGTCTTGTTCTCATTGCTACTTGAAAAGGCACAAAGACAGTGGCCTGCGATGCTGTGTTATGCAAACCAGACCCAAACTCGCCAGCAGAATGTGGGCCAATTTTATAATAATACCGCTGACACTTTCTAAGCGTAGTGCCGTAGTCCTCGTGTTCAAACGGCGTGGCTGTCTCGCCTACTTCTAGCTGTACGCCTGTGATATACCAATTATTGTTTGCTGATGCGGCTAAATTAGTTTGACCTACACATCTATTAGCATCAGTTCTACTTGCCCAACCTGTTGTTAGAGTACCACTTGTTAAGTTAGAGCCTGCCGCTAAATAAAAAACAAGCCGAAGACTCTGGTCGTTGTCATTGTCCAATGTACCCGTTGTATCACCAACATAGGTTAGTGTCTTATACTCCCAAGTATTAGCACTGCTTATTGTATAAGCCTGAGAATACGCTCTTGTATTATCTCTATCATCAAGTTCGCAAATATAAGTCCCTGTTGTGCTTGATTTAACCCAAAAAGAAACAGTCAACGCTTTTGCGTCAGATGTGCCTTTTGCAAGCATTTGTAGATTTTGACCTTCAATTCGCTGCTCAAACTTCCAAGTTTCATCAGCATCCAATGTTGTTTCAGCAGTATCAACATTAGCCTTGAATGAGGTAGAAAAACCTGATGGTGCATCTGTACTTTGAGAAAAGGTGTGGACAAGTTGGTCTGTGTTGATGGAAGCAGGACGCCATCTATCTACAGTCGTGTACTCATCGGCTGTACTACTCGTACCCCGCTGTGCCACAGCCATCGCACCATTGATGATGAGGTTGCGTCCTGTCAGGCCCCCCGCATCTGCGCTACCACCTAAATCTGCTAAGTCTCTGGCTCTGCTCATATCTCTATCCTACTAAAAATCCACTGAAAACAATTCTTAATCCAACACTGGTA
>BCSF01000238.1_pt1 | contig 24394 bp, 31 predicted proteins | sample 1016431 | NCBI WGS metagenome assembly BCSF01 (sample SAMD00045685;SAMD00045686;SAMD00045687;SAMD00045688;SAMD00045689;SAMD00045690;SAMD00045691;SAMD00045692;SAMD00045684;SAMD00045690;SAMD00045691;SAMD00045692;SAMD00045684;SAMD00045685;SAMD00045686;SAMD00045687;SAMD00045688;SAMD00045689, study...
TCTTACAGTTACGTAGTTATCGCTGACGAAACTAAACACTCGCTTATGTCCGATAATGGTAAAGCTTCCAAACTGTCCTTTACTTTTAAGACTATCGCTAACAGAGTACTTACTCATAAGGATGCTACCCACTACAAAATGCTTAGAGACCGTAGGGGTTGTCTCGACGTGCTGGAGAATCTCCACCGTCCCAGTCTTCAAAGATGCCATGTCTAAGGTTGTTCTTGAGCAAAGTGATACCTGCTTGACCGTGTCGGTTCTTGAGGCAGTGCAATGCTACTAGGTTTCTCGTCGGCAGGTTTTTCCTACCGTACGTTTCCAAGCCCAGCAAAGACGGTTGGTGTATCACCATGACTACATCGGCAGCGTGATAGAGCTGCTTAGAGCCGTGGATGTCCGTCTTCAATGGGTAATGGAGGTTAGGTGTGTCGGGGTCACGCCGCTTCTCACCTTCGATCTTGTCGTTAAGCTGAGAGAGCAGGAGCACCATAGCACCAAACCTCTTGCGTATCTCGATACACATCTTGCCCAGTTCCGCGAGAGTCTGAATCTCGTTCTCTCCAGGCATAGGCGTAACAAGCAGAGTGTGGTCAAGGCAGATGACGTAGTGACAATCACCGTGCGTCTTCACAAACTGTGAGATAGCACGGGCAATCTGTATCCTGTTGCCAGGCTGCTCGATGAAATAGATAGATGGCTCATGGATCTGAGCCAGCTTGTCCTCAATCATCACGCGTTCTACATCATCAAGAGCTGTCGTTGCGTGTAGCATACGGTCCAGCGGCACCTCAGCAAGTGAGGATAGCCGGCGCATCAGCTCCATCTCTGCAGACATCTCGAATGAGAAGTGCAGAATCTTGACCGGTTTGTCGAACTTGTTGTAGGCAGTAGAAGTAAAGTCACGTACAAGGTTGTTCAAGAACATACTCTTACCGTGACCTGACGCCCCTGCTACTACATAGACCATCCCGAACTGCATCCCGCCCAACAGCATCTTGTTGACTTTCTCCCAGCGCGTTTTCATCACGGGGATTTTGCCATCCATGTAGTTGTGAATCGTAGTCTGAGTAGCAGACACGACTTCATGCATTGGGCGTACTTGGAGTTCAGAGGATTCGGTCATGTGGCAAGTCTTCGGTTGGTGTCTCTTTCATCATATCCCAAAGGTCGACGAAAGATTCTGCTTGTAACCATTTGTCAATGCGCATGCTGATTAGCTTACGCTCTTTGGCAAACTTCAATGCCGCCATAACTTTCTTATGGTCGTGCATACTACCGACGTGCTTGTGATACCATCGCACAAGTTCCTCCTTGTTCACTGCTTTAGCCGGAATCTTCTTACCGTCAATCGTAATGAATGGCGGGTAAGCAGCCCAGAACTCTTCGCCATCTGTAGTAGAGGCAGAGTAGAAAGCATCGATGAACTTGTCTGTGACCTCATAGAAGTCAGCAAACTTGGAGTGATCGTTAGGATTCGTATCTACAATGAGGCCTTTCTCAGCCAGGTCATCGAGATACTGGTGCGGAAACACCTGTCCTTCCTGTGCGATTTTGTAAAGCAAGTCGTGTCGCCGTTCATATATGATTTGGCAGAACAGAACTTGGATGGGACTGATGTCCAACTTGAGGAGTACATCAACGTACTTGTCTAGCGGGTACACCATATCCCATCACAATTTTCTGTTCGACTTCACGGGCTTCATGCAGTGATCGTTGCACTGCATCTAAGTCCGCTTCGAGGTTCATCTCTTCGCTGAGAGATAGTTGAAACTGCCACGTCTCATCTGTCCACTTCCGCTTGCCGGACTTAACCAGCAATAGGATTTCTGAGTAGAGAGTCGTTGCACTTTGCGAGTAACTCCTCGATCTGTCTCTTATACCAATCTGAAGCTGCCTTGGATTGTCGGGACTTAAGCCATTTTTCATCCTGAGTGTCTTTCAGATATAGGTTGATAATCACCCCGGTCTTTCCTTCCTTGAACCTGATTGCACGGCCAGTCCGTTGCAAGTCTTGTCTCGGTTTAGAAGTACCGGAGCACACAATAGCCAACTCGATACCTTTCACATCAAACCCCTCGTCCAATGCTCGTGCGGTGTGAATCACACGGACATCGGTCCGGTCATCTGCAAAAGAGTCCAACACGTTTTGGCGGGCGTATTTGGACATCTTTGAATGATAAGCTGCGCCCCAAGGCTGCGTCTCTTTGTACATCTGCTGTGCGAACTCTACGCTCTCGGAGAACGTGATGGTGTGCACGTCGAAGATCTCAATGAGTTTCTTCGCTGCCTCCCGTTTAGCAGCACTCTTGTAGATGAGCTGCTTGCGTTTGTTCATGGCTGTGTTGAAAGCGCGGGCCTTACCTAGTACCTGCTCTTCTGACCAGCCTGATAACGTACGAGTAAATACAGACAGATAGTTGCGATCACGCAGGCATCGCTGCGCCACATGAAAGCGGTTGTTGAAGATAGCGAATGCCTCAAAGTATGCATCCGTTACCAACTTGTAGTTCTTCTCCTCGTTCTCGCTCATGCGTAGACCGAGGTTGAAGACTTGGAACTGCGAGACGTATTCGTTCCGCACAGCTTCCCGTAGAGTGATTGTTTCGAAGACCGGTGCTGCTTGGCTAATGACATGAAACCTAGGGTCTTCAGTGTCGAGCGTTGCAGTCAGCCCAAGAATGTATCGGTATTCGGTACACGCAAATATACCACGGAATACCTCACTCATGTAGTTGTGAATCTCGTCAAGTATCAACAAGTCCACATCGTGTTCCATCTTGACAGCGGTATTGATGACCATGACTGTAGCACCGGTAATGTGCATCTCAGCCAGGCTATCCTCCCACTGCTGCTTGAGGTTTTGGGTAGGGACGACGACGAGTGCCTTGCCAGTAGGCAACTTGTCGTTCATCTCTTGGAGGATGAGGAGGGCAACGAAGGTTTTTCCAAATCCAGTAACTGCTTCCAGCGTCCCTCGTCGCCCTGCCTCTGTCCACTTAGCGACCACCTCTTTCTGTCGCTTAAGCCGCCTCTGATCAATCTTCATATCGATCGTATCGGACTTCCTCTTCGGTCTGCACCCAGTTGTAGCTGTTGCCCCACACCTTACCATGCGGCATCTCAATGAAGCAGTGAGCAAAGCCACCGTCATTGATTTCGCACACGTCAAAGTGCTGGTAGACCCACTGATCAATCGTCAACTCGTGACGAATATTAGCACAGATAGGACGTTCCCGAGGCGTAGGGTCATACCCGGGGGTATACGTTTCACAGGCATACATCTTTTCCACCGGGTAAGGAGTATTCTCTCGCTGTACAGCCCAACGTGGAGGCGCGCTGTCGTTGTGCTTGGCATAGTCGAGACCATCCTTACTCAAGAAGAGGATGTCGTCAATGCCTCCGCTGTCGCCACAACCTTGCCAGTAGATGTAGACACCAGGGTATTCCCTCGGGTCAACTTGATGGTTCTTGTACAGGTCTTCTACGGCGTCTAGAACTTCTCTCGGAATCTTGTTCATCTAATTTCAATTTGCGACCGGTCATCCAGAACTCTTTATCGATGCTCTTTAACCAGTCTTGTACTGATGGGACAAAGCCCAAGTCTTCAATGATGTGCTGCTCGGCAATAGACCGTACGGGTACTTCGATGCCGTCACTATTCGTGATCGTTACTCCGAAGCGTTCCTCACAAGCGTATACGCCAAAGCTATGATGACGCAAAGCACGGTGGCGATGGTCACTAAAAGCCACCTTAGAGCCATCAATCCACTCATGTATAGCAAGATAGTCTTGTTCAGAACCACGGAAGCGGCGAGCAGAACTAATAGCGTGATGATAAGCATGGGCCATTACCAAGGTGTTTTTACACTAGCCTTCTGCGTTCTCCGCTGCTTGGAAGAAATGACTGGACCGGGCTTTACAACTTTGTCACTGGATACTGACATACGCTTAATGCTTTGCAATACATCCCGGATACGGTCATATCGTTTATCGATGACGGTAATAACTCCGGTTTCGTGCAGATTATCCAGAAGGTCATGCAGTTCTTCTGAGTGAGCCATGATAGCAGAACGTTTACGATGGCTGTACTTTGTCTCACCAGCACTGTAAACGATTGCTACATTTCTTGTACCTCGTACGAGATGGTGCTTGCCGTTTTTATCTGCAAGAGTCAGGGCAGGCTTGGCAGATGTCTCGAGGATGTCGCCTTCAATCTTGCCTTTGAGGTCAAGTAGCTGTTCACTGAGACGTTCTACTGTATAGAGGAGGTCTTTAGGGTCTTTCATAAATCCAATACTATTTCACGTAAGTCTATGCCTTTGTCCCGAGCTGCGTTGACGGCAGTTTTTAGATCGGTACGTAGCAGAATAGTTTCTTCAGTGGCGATATCCTCAACGATGTAAGAATGCATCCACTTGTACATGCGGTATGTCCTCTGGCGAGAGGGCTGACGAAGAGTTTCGTTTAACTCTTTTAGCTCGTCAAGCACCTCCTGCCATTGGGCGTGTTGCCTGATATCCATATCAGTTCATGCTGAACCCGGCTGCATCAGCCAGGAACTTCGTGATCTTGCTATGGACACCGACAGTCTCGTGTGCTGGGGCACGCTTGGCTGCCTCAGTACAGTTGTTGTAGAACTTCCACAACGAATCGGGCAACAGGATGCCGTCATCGGTCTTCTTGAAGCCCCATTCCTCAGACTCGTAAGTCTCTTTCTTGAGGTCGCTAAGCATACGAGGGGACAGAATCCCATCGAAATACATACGACCGGCGAGAGAGGCTACAGACTTAGGCGTGATGTTCTGCTGCTCTGCCATATGCTTGAACTCCATCAGATTGGTGAAGTCCGTATGCATCTTGTTGACTTGTGTGTCAACGGCAGAGTGGATGTCATCCCACACATTGCGGTAGTGACGGCGGGCAAACGTACCCTCGTCGCTCCAGAACATGCCGTTCCAGCATACCAGTACGACAGCTCCAGATGCAAAGGAGACCTTACGCATCTTGTTGTAGCTATTCATAAAGGCAAAGACCCGGTTGATACCTGGTGTCTCGGGGCTGCTGATGTGCAGCTTGCACAACATGATCTGGTCTTTGAGCGCAGATGAGAACTCCTCATTTACGATTGTCAGACCGTGCTGTCTTACTCTCTCCGTCACGACGCCGTGCAGGTCGGAGTTTGCGACGGGTCCGTACGTCCTTGTCGCTGCTGGGACTGGTTGGTCCCACAGCCTTTGCTTTGTCGCTAGGTTTAATTGTCGCTTTTGACTCAACTGTTCGGGTGATAGGTTCATTTTGAAGTACTTTGATAATTGCGGTTACTCTGCGAATTTCTGAGATCAGCCGGTCATGCTTTTCGCTGGACATTTCCGGGTCGTAAAGAGAAAAATGCACCAGTCGAACCAAGTAGTCCGTCCAGTACATTTTCCGGTGATGTAAAGGGAGATGCTCGTACCGTTTAAACGAGTTGTCCCTATAAACTTTCATTTGCTCCATTGGTCAGTAATGTCGACCTCTGCTTTGAGTAGGTCATTGCCCATAATGTGCTGAGCGGCTTGTTCCATTAGCTCTTTAAGCTTGGCTGCCCACTCTTCCGCATAGTCACGAGGACATGTGGTGTCAATCTGGTCGTGAACCGTCATGACGAGCTTTACAGGTAGGTTATTTTCTTTGATATGCTCATAGCACAGCACGAGAGCGTGCTTGGTCATATCAGCAGCGGTACCCTGGATGGGTGTGTTCTTGGATACGCGTTCGATACGGCCTTTGGTAGCCATATCCATACCACGCGGCATCCAGTCGTCGAACCACCGGGTACGTCCCCACGGCTTGAATGTCTTGATGAAACCATTCTTGACACCAGACCGTGACATGCCCTCCAAGAAGTCTTTAATCTTAGGGAAGGCCTTGAAGTAGTTCTCGATGAGGGTAGAGGCTTCCGACATAGAAATCTCCATAGTCTCTGACAACTTCTTCGGTCCCATGCCATACGCGAGTCCAAAGTTGATACTCTTAACTGCAGTACGCAGCTTCTTATGGTCGGGGCAGCTACACTTCTCGAAGCCTTGCTCGAAAGCACACGAATCTTCTGCGGCTTCTTTCCACCGTTCCCCGAACACAAGTGCTGCGCAAACGCTATGCAAATCGTGTCCATTACGGAGGGCGTGATTGAAGACCGGGTCTTTAGATCCATGGGCTATGATACATAGCTCCTGAGAAGAGTAGTCAGCAGATACGAATACGTGGTCGGGCTGTGTGATGAAACAGTTCCGATACGCATTGTCTGCAGGTATCTGTTGCATGTTGGGTTCCTTGCACGACACACGTCCGGTACGCTTAATTTGAACGAAGCGCGGGTGAATCTTACCATCCTCATATACATGAGACATGAACGACTCACCGAACGAAGATACCTTCTTGGTCTGCTCACGATACTGACGTAGAAGCTTACCGATGTCATGGACAGCAGCAATCTTCATGGTGTCACGTTCTGAGGTACCCATGATGGTATGGTCGATGCATTGGAACACACGCAGGGTTTGGGCGGGGCTATCCCAATTGAGACGCGAACCCATAACCTCGGACTCTGGTAAGAACATGTCGAGCTGTGATGCGGGTGTGCGTACAGACTCGAATGTAGGGTCAGTGTCGATGATAGTGTTCAATGCTGACTCGGACTCGCGTGATTGCAATTGGAGATTGTCAACCATGCCGAGCCAAGACTGACGGTCAAGGGTAAGACCATTGTACTCGATGGTCAGGAAGGCAAGGCAAGCTTGGCATTCGAGACGAGCGATGTGCATAAGGTCGTTTTTCTTGAGCGCAGATATCTGAGCCTGCATGACGGGCTTGAGATACTTGACGTCGTCGGCAGCGTACTGCAGTTGACGCTCGGATAGCTGTCCACCACGTGTGAAGGTGGCACGGACAGACTTATCCAAACGTACTTGGCAGTACCGTTGTACTACACTGTCGAGACCTGCACGTAGGTTGGTGCCATTGACGAGTACCTGCTCACACAACATGGTGTCGTAGATAGGTACGTCAATCTGATAACCGTGGTGCATCAGGAACTTGAGGTCAAACTTGATGTTGTGACCTACCATCATCTTGCAGGTATTGAACGCCTCGAACAAAGCGGGTAGCTCCTCCTTGTTGTAGAGGAATACCCACTGGTCGTTGGTGTCGTGTGCGACTTGTATCGAGAGGATACTGTCGCTCTGAAAGTTGAAGCCTGTGGTTTCGATATCGATGAAGAGGTAGAGTTTGTCCCTGAGAGCTGCTACTGCAGCATCCCAGGGCATAAACTCATATCCATCTGTGCAGAGAGAACTCTGCGGGTCAGTGGCTACTAGGTAGATCATCCGTGTTGAGCTTACCGGAGCGGAGGCCTTTGTTGTAGAAACGAACAAAGTGCCGGGACCAATTCCCTCTTCCGCTCTGAGTTATGATAGACTCAAAGTTAAGCTCAATTGCATGGAACAAGCGGTCGATGCTGAATCCTTCCAACCGTCGCATGTCGATGATGGCAAGCAGTACAGCCTTGGAAACGAAGGCTGGGTTGAGTCTACCATAGTCTTTCAACTTGTTGAGGATGTCCCTCTTCTCGTCGGTCATCTCGAAGATGTAGTTGCCACTGGTGATGACGCTTGTATGAGCGCCCTCAGCAGGTGAGAGGAAGGCACAGATAGAGGTCAGCTTGTGAGGCTTGAACTCTTCTGCTGCTTCTTGCAACGCGCGGTAATTCTCATTACCTCCTGTTGCGTAGAAGTTAATCCAGTCATTCATACGCCACTGCACTTGGTGGGCATTCATCTCGGCGATGTCTGCAATAGACATGTTCTTCTTGATGTATGCCAGCTTGACGGGTGTCTCCGCTGTCGAGTTGATCAGACGGATGGCTTCTACCCTGTGCTGCCCGTCAAGAATCACGTTACGTGAAGAGACGGTGATGGGTACTTTCTGACCTGCTCGCTTGATAGACTCTGCAAGTTTCTTTACTGCGGACCGGTTGACACGGCGGTTGCGCTCGTGAAAAGTGAACTGGTCCAGGTTGGTCGTGTGCCTGATGCTCATGAGTTACTGGTGATTTTCATTGCCGGTTCATCTTTCTGGAAACGCAACTTACCGAGGTCGGCCCTGATTTCCCTCTCATTGCGGTACCCCCTGGCAGCCTCACGGTTACCCAGCTCTACGTGTAGAGCCTTGGTTACTCCCGACAATACTTCTCCCACCTCAAGCATCTTGTTGAGTTTGTGGTTGTGCTTGGCTTTGCGCATAAGCATGTCGTAGAGTGCAGTCATTAGTTCGACAGCATCCATATCCTTGATGAGGTGCTGCTTGCCGTCACGAGTTTGATAGACGGCGTTCGTGTGTTCTGTAGGTACTGGAGTCATGATGAAAAAGGGCTTGGAGTAAAAAAGTTTGGGACGACTTACGCTACGTTAAGCTGCGCCCCAAACTGTGGGAGACTTATTGGATGGGTGCGACGATACCTCGTGCTGTAGCCACGGGGTCGGCATCCAAATCGGTAGGCACACGTACTGCTGCTTCGAGGAGCGTACGTCCGCTACGTTCGAAGGCAACCTTGACGGCAGTCTCGAAGTCTGCAGAATTAGGGTTACCTTGCACGAAGCAGGTGTGGTAGTTCCGCTGATCACCGTTGATCTCATAAGGGATGACCTCACGGCGAACAATCTGACCTTCGATGACATTGCCTTGTTGGGCTTGCCAGAGATAGTCGGGAACCGCAGAAAAACCGTCATCGTCATAGAGGTAAGGCACCTTGTATCCAATGGTGCGTACCGTCTTGCCTGGTGCGAGGAGTTTTTGGACTTCACCGGTGTTGGGATTGGTCCAAGTTCCGGTGGTGGCAGTAGTGCCGAGGGTGACGCGCTTGTAGTCGCGTCCATTCTTGTCGGTGCAAATTTCAGTAGCAACGACTTCAACAAAGTTACTCATGTGATTGAGGTACTAGGGTTAAACAATTGAACAATTTATATCGGAATCTGATATGGCACGTAACGGACTAGCTGGTAAAGGCCGCACTTACAAGAAGCGTGGCATGACTGCGAGGAGTATCGCAAAGAAGAAGAAGTACGATGCGGAGTATCAGAAAAAACGATCGGCTGTAAAGAAGCGCGTTCAGGCTAACAGGGCTAACCGACGCGCTGGTACATATGGCAATGGTGATGGCAAGGATGCCAGCCATAAGAAGAATGGTAAGATTACCATGGAGGCACAGTCTAAGAACCGTGCTCGTAACGGCATGAAGAAGGGTCGTAAGCCTTCTGCTAAGCGCCGTAATACTAAGAAGCGCTGACGAGAGCTGACAGTGCTGGAGGGTCGTGAGAGTGGGGGGCTTGAAAGTAAAGGAGCCGACATCCCTGCCGGCTCCTCATCCTTTTCAATTCTACTTTCCAGTAGAGCTACCTTGTTGACAGGCGGTAGCGGGCCTGTAGACGTAAACTACTTCTACATCGTGGGTACAATCGGAAACCCACTGTCTGCTGTTGCTACTAGTAACCCTTAATACTTTCACGTCGTGAAGATACAAGGGTTTAGTATAACAACCAAGAAGCATACAAAGATTCGGTATCAAATAGCCACAGCTACATTCCAATCGATACCTTTTTTAAATACTTCCTCTGGTTCTTTCATGAGGTATTGGTCCTCACACTTGTTAGCCTTAAGAAAGTATTGCGCCTCATGCTTGGCAGCCCACGGTGTGTGAGCAAAGAAGGGGCGACGTCCGCGTGTCTTGCGGTTAATGAGAACACACTTCCATGTTTCTCCGGAGGGTGTTGATCGTGCCATCACTTATCATGTTTCTGCTCATACAACCGGTCGGCTTTATCTAACCAGTCTTCAGGAGCGTTTGAAATGTACAAGTCTGAGTCTTCAATGACGGCAGACGTGTCGGTCATATTGCGGAGTGCAGAGCGGACAGCATCGAGTGCTAACATCTCTACCTCTGCTTTGTTGTTGGCCTCTGTGCTATTGATAGTCACAGTGACAGTCAAATATACTTCACCAGTAAACTCTGGGAGTACGTAATCTTCATTCGGGTCCATAGATAATCTTGGTTACTTCGCCCTCGTCGTTGCGATTGAATGCGAGGTCGATGCTTGGTGTGCACAACTTCAGCCCGTTGCGGGTGTAGAAGTAGATGATGTATTCTGTATCCATTGAATCAAATTTATGATAAAGGGGCCGGGTATATCCCAGCCCCTCTATCTCCCTAATCATGATAGGCGTCTCCGAAGATAGCCTTCCAGTAATCGTGTTGTGCTGACTTACGCTCCCGGTATGCGAGGTAAGTCCAAACAGAGGTGACTACAATACCCAAGTCGAAGATGACTTTGATGATGTAGTAAGGGATGTCTGAGAGTCGAGCGACATCCCAGTACAATCCCATGAGCCACAGAAGTCCAAGGAGTCCGTACATCATACGTTCCTTGATTTCTGCATCATACAGTGTGCTGCCCAGGTCGTGGATCAGCTTGCGGTGTTCCTCAGCTTCTTGCTCAGTCATTTTATCGAGAAGATAGTTGAGGTTGATACTACACTTTGGGAGGTAGTGACCCCGGAAATCTGAAGCGTTCGCCATCAGTGTAAAAATTTGGATCGCACAAGTCTGGACCAAAAGCTTGCATCAGAGTATCGGAACCGATACCACCTTGATTGATAGGAGCCTTGGTATAGACATCGAGCAGATCAGTGAAGTGTTGCGGCTTCTTCTCCAAGAGAGCAGACCGCATAAGATTGAGCTTGTGGTCAAGCCGGAGAGAAAGCAACCACGTATTGAAGTGATTGCTGATGTGTGTTGGATCAGTCATAAGCAGCGCAGTGAGGATGCTGAGTGTTCCCAAACATTGGGCTGTATGCACTCGTGTGAGAAGAAGAAGAACAAGAGGTGCAGGAGATGGCAATCATCAAGATGAAAGCAAACCATGCAAGGAGGTAGGCGTTGGATTTACGCATGTTACTTGGAGTTATGAAATGAAAAAGGGTTTCGGTTAAAACACCAGCGGCACTACTCAAGAGAGAGTAGTAGCCACTGATGTAGAAGCATTGATGCTCTTGTACGACTCGATAAGGGTGTACACCAGAGCTTTCTGTGCGATGTAGGCATTCATATCTGCCATCTCTTCGCACTTAGCCATCTCGTCGCGTATCTCTTCGAGCGCTGTCAATTGCGCAAGCAGGTTCGCACGGCTGTTCACCACTTCCACGAGGTCGCGGTTGAAATCGGCTTCACGGATGAAGGCGTCTTTGTCTGAGACTTGGTCACTCTTCATAGTGATCATGTCTTTCACGTAGTCAGGATTCCACATAGTATTACTGGATTAAGAATTGAAAAAGGAGTCGCGGGTTTATCACTCTACCATATAGAGAGAGAGAAAGAATAAAGCAGTTTACCCTCATGCTTAGGAGAGTGTGTTAACCTACTTGGCTAATCACATCTTGGATAGAGTAGATAGGATCATACCCATCCAAGTAAACAGTGAACTCATTCATGGCCCAACAGTTTTACAAGACAGAATTAAGTAGGCTGTCTATTTCCTACACAAAACGATAAAGTCTATAGTCTGTAGTACAGGTCTACTACTTACCCCTAAATACACGTCAAAAAGCTACGCACACGCCCTGGTAAGAGCATGCACGTAGCTAAGCCTATCGTAGCGGAGAGCTGATGATAGTGTAAGTAAAGGGCACCGAAGTGCCCCCTGGTTACTTGGTTTCCACCAAGCCAAACCATTGCTTGCCGTCCTCTGTCGTCCATGCGTCACCGGTTTCGCGGTCCATGTACGGCACAAGCTCGACACCTTCGAGAGCCACACCTTCCTTCTTGCAGAATTCAGGGTAAGACATCTCGCCATCTTCACGGCACTCGACCCAAGTGCTCTTCACCTTGTCAGCCAGCCCAAAGTGGGCAGCACGCAAGGCATCGACAAACACGAGGTTAGTGCCATTCAACGTAGATGCGTCAAAAGATTGCATCACGAGGTTACCAGACTCAGTCCGGTTCATTGGGAAAAGGGTTACCTTAGCCATGATATTAGGGGTTTACGTTAGGTAGAGGCAACATGCCATCCACCAATGCTGAGGGGTTGTATGAGTGGGGGTGTTTAAAGTGTCCCAAGACGGGGGGAGTAAGAGTGGGGGTGGTCATCGAACTCGTACTCAGGATAGTTTCATACCTTGCGGGTGTGTTTATAGATCCACTGTTTATGCTTCAGAGCGCGGGAGGTTATTTTTTTACCTTCTATAGACAGGGCGGGGGGGATGTTGTTATCATCCAGACACTCGGGGGTGTGTACATCACCGGTGACCTAATTGGGGAAGACATGGATGACGCGGCGTTTGCCTTGCTTAGTCAGAACAGTGCAAAGTCTTAACTGTTATTGAACTATGAGTAAGTATTACAAGGACGCCTCAGTGCGTAAGAAGATTGATGCTCTATTAGAGATCAATGCATGTATCCAGGCTAATATGGGTACTAAGAGTATGTTTGACATGAAGAACCCGATTGCCGCTGAGCAGATCTGGTATCAGTTCCTTATTGAGATTAGGAAGATGGATGAGGAGTTCTACCAGGCTATTGCCACTCGTGAGGAGAAGGAGATGGTGACGAAGAAAATCTATAATAAGCGGCGGTTTAGGGAACAGCAAGCTGTAACTGTATAATATTCTTATATTTCGGGTAAATTTAATGTCATGGAAATTGTCAAGCCCGGGATAGAGTATCGGCTGCACAACTTCAAGTCAGAGACGGAGTACCAAACGGTGCGCTTCACGGAGAAGACGCCTACCGGGTTTAATCCAGGGACGACCAATGAGGAGGTGGTAAGCATGCTCATCGATCGTCTGTATGCATTACAGAACAAAAACTTCTCTGTAGAGAATCAGTGTTGCATCATCTTATTGAAACAGGTTCGTGTGCTGCTCAAGAAGCGCTTGAATCGTAAGATTGATCGCGTGAATAAATACCAAGAGAATGCAACTGGAGATCCAAACAAGTAAGAAAAGTTTTACTCGCCACTACCTTGAACTTTTGAATGGTATCTTGAAGCTGACTCCCCGCGAGTTGGATTCATTGCTATTGTTCTTGGAGTACGACCAAGATGTGGCATGCAGTATGCAGGCACGGAAGCATGTAGCGGAAGCTATGAGCTTTAAGAGCGTAAGTGTTCTGAACAACTACGTCAAGAGCCTGAAGGATAAGAAAGTAATTTACAAGGACAAGAGCGGGGTGTATCGCTATAACGACATCGTTAAACCGCAGAGGAACCTTGAGTCACTTACCTTCAAATTCATCGTCACCGAAACCGCTGTTCAAGCTGGAGTATGAGATACAAAGTCTCGACGTACTCTTCGCGTTTGAACTGCAGATGGCGGCTGAGCTTGAAGGCCAGGACATCAACTACGACACTGAGATAAGCATAGGCCCGACCAACCATTCTATAACCTACTACGTATATGCCGCGCCCGAGTAAGATAATGCATGAGATAATCCTTGAGATTGTCGAAGAGGACGGAGGTACGTACGAAGAGGTAGCGGAGGTTGTGATGAGCCAGTTTACATTTTTGCGCAAAGAGATGGAGCACGGCGCCTTTAGTACGGTGCGCCTACCATATTTGGGCAAGTTCTACGTCAAACCAGGACGACTGTCAAAACTGAACCATGCGGTTATTCAGAGAAGAAAGCTTTAAGGTTGTAGTAGATACAGAACTCAAACTGATTCCTGAGTTCAAAGCGCTGCTCACACGGGACCGGACGAAGGATAAGAAAGAAGCGCTCAAAGAGTTCAGCTATATCTACTTCATCCACGACCATAAATCGCCCTACTACATTTATCCGGAGGACGAGCGGCGCTTACGCGTGTCTACAGATACAGGGTTGGGCAGAGACTATAAGCCCGATGAAAAAGTACAAGCAGCTGTTGCGAAGTATCTGGAACTCTCGAAGACTCCCACCCTTAAGAGCCTTACGTCTATACGCGAAGGTCTGCTTACAAGCAGTCGCCTTATTGATTCGTTACGTGAGCGCATTGACGCTGCTCTTGCTGATCCTGATTTGGAAGATATCGACCCTGTGGTACGCTCCGTTACGCGCATGCTTGAAATCTCAGAAAAGCTGCCCAAAGCCATCGAAAACATTACCACCCTTGAAGAAAAAGTGCGTAAAGAAGAATCAAACGATACGCGTATTAAAGGTGGTGGCAAGAAAGGACTCTTCGAAGATTGACGCGGATGCTGACTAATACCTCTGAATTCAACCGAGCCGGTAAGCACTTTTTAGAGCACGGCTTTTACTGCGGCGACCCAGAGGGGTCTGCGGCATACTTTGAGTTTTGGGCAGAGGAATTACGGCGTTGTCGCGAGGGGTATAGTGTAGGTGATGTAGCCATCACCGGTCACCATTACTTCTATCTGAATTACGTACAGATAAAGCTGACTGACAAGGGTAACAAGAAGATTCTGAGCTTCCCCAACTTTTGGGATGGGGATTATGAATACTTCTGGTTGCAGGATATAGCCCGTAACGGGATCAAACCAGTAGATTATGAAAGGCTGAACCTCTCTACCAGGGTAGACGAGGCCCATATGGATGGTGGGCGTCATATGATTGTAGGTAAGGCGCGGCGTAAGGGATTCTCCTATAAGAATGCTGCACTCGTGACCAATACGTTCAATACCGAACGTAACAGCTACACCCTGCTCTGCGCGTTTGACAAGAAGTACTTGTACCCTAAAGGTATTATGGCAATGGTCACTGACAATATGAACTTCTTAAATGAGCATACCGGTTGGGCCAAACGCCGTCAAGTTGTAGACAAGCAAAACCATCGCAAAGCCAGCTACTTAGAGTACATGTCTGGGCAGCAAGTCGAGAAGGGTTACCGGTCAGAGGTAGAAGCCATTACCTTTAAGGACAACCCAGACGCTGCTCGTGGTAAAGATGCCTCCATCGTCATATTTGAAGAGTGCGGTGCATTCGACAATCTGAAAGCTTCATACCTAGCCACGAAGCCGACAGTTGAGGATGGGGGCATTACTACCGGTCAGATGATTCTATTCGGTACGGGTGGTGATATGGCAGGGGGTACTATCGACTTCGAGAGTATGTTTTATAACCCCGAAGCGTACAACCTGCTAACCATTACCAATATCTGTGACGAAGGCGCGGAACCTACCAATTGTGGGTACTTCTTTCCCGCATACAACAACAAGATTGGACATATGGACCACGACGGCAATAGCGATATTGCTGGTGCTCGCCAATCGGAGGAAGCGACTCGAGAACAAATTAAACGAGACGCTAAAGATGCTGGCGTGTTGGATAAACACATCACTGAGTATCCATTTACTCCTAAAGAAGCATTTTTACAGCATACCAGTAACGTATTTCCTACTGCAATGCTTATGGAACACCGCAATGAGCTGGTTAGAAGCGGGATGTTCAAGAGTTTGGCTGTACCGGGGCACCTTATTGAGGGGAAAGGCGGCGTAAAACTGCGACCAGACGACCGACTACGCCCGGTTTTAAAGTTTCCTACGCAACGTGGGGACGATACAACGGGTTGTCCTGTTATTTACCAGTCGCCATACAAGGAAAACGGGGAGGTACCACGTGATTTGTACATTATTGCTCATGACCCCTATGCTCAAGACGGTAGGGGGCAGTCATTGGGCGCTGCATACGTGATAAAACGTGTAAATAGTATTAGCCAACCGGACGATATGATCGTTGCTAGCTATGTAGGACGTCCTGATACGCAGGATGAATACAACTATAACCTATTTTTGTTGGCAAAGTATTACAATGCCCGTATTGGCTTTGAGAATGACCGAGGTGAAATCATTCCTTATGCTAAACGTCATAAATTGATGCAGTATCTCTTGCCGGAAGTGGAAATCTTCGACAAGACAGACAACGTAAGAATACGCAAACTCGGCCGTAGCTACGGTATGAGTATGGGTAGTAAAGAACGTAAAGGTCAGGCAGAGATATATTTACGGGACTGGCTGAAAACGCCACGAGGTCGTAACGAAGCAGGTGAACAACGCCTGAATCTTCACTATATCTACGACATAGCACTCATTGACGAACTTGTCAAGTACAACCGCCGGGGCAACTTTGACCGGGTATCAGCACTAATGGTAGGCATGTTCCATCTTAAGGACTTGCATACAAAAGAGGTACAGATTGTCGAGCAACAGAGTTCAGATACTTTCTTTGATCGAGCCTTTTTCTCATAAAACGCATTCGGATGTTCCATATCCCTAAACAAAAAATTGCTAGGTCGCGCAAAACCAAAGACTGGGCGCAAGAGTGCATTCGTGCATTCATTAATCGTTCCAGCTTTAGTACAAGCACCAAGCACACCATTCAGACCTACTACGAAGCCTATAACGGCAATTTAAGAGAGGCTGACTACAATTACGTCACTAACCCTTACAATAGCGAGGCATGGGCTAAAAAGAACTTCCCTGCTCGCCTGCGTAACTACAACATTCTGAAGCCTATCGTTGACCTTTTGCTTGGCGAGAAGGCAAAGCGCCCCTTGTCGTACCAGGTTGTAGTGCGTAACAGTGATATCGAGTCACGCTTTGACAAGTTTCGTCAGCAAGAGTACCGCAAGTACTTAGAGCAGGTCTTTGTGAATGAAGCTAATGCTCAGGGTATGCCAACCGGTCAGGAAAGCGTAGAGATGCCGGCTCCTGATGAATTCATGGAGGATGTCTTCACCAACTACCGTGATAGCCGGGCTATCGTAGGCCAAGAAGTGCTGAACTACCTGTTCGACTGGCTGGGGATGGAAGACCAGATCCAGAAGCTGTTCTTTGATTGGCTCGTGGCAGGCGAATGCTACACCTATAAGGATGTGTGCATGAATGATGTCTCGTATGATGTGGTATCGCCACTCGATATTGACTTTGAACAAGGGCCTGATGGCGATTACATTGAGGATGCAGACTGGGTGGTCCGTCGGCAGATCATGAGTGTTAACCAAGTGGTTGACCGGTTCTATGATGTGCTGTCACCCAAAGACATCGACCGCTTGGAACAGCCACATGGTAAGTACCGTGACGGCTATGGGGGTGCACAGAGCATGTTCATCAATAAACCAGAAGATGACGAGTCCGACCGTATGGTAGAGGTGCTCCACGTTTGCTGGAAGTCTTTCTCTCGTGTTGGGATTCTTAGCTACGTTGATGAACTTGGACAGCAGCAGGAGGTCGTGGTTGATGAGTCGTACAAAAAGTCCGAGGAGGACGACATCAAATACTATTGGGTAAATGAAGTCTGGGAGGGATATCAGATTGATAAGGACATCTACGTGTCCCATCAACCTCATCCTGTCCAACGGAATGAGATGAATAACATCTCTGTATGCAAGCTGCCTTACAACGGGCGCGTCTATAGCAATCGCCATAGCGATAACATCAGCGTTATCAGCATGGGATTACCGTATCAGGTGCTGTACAACGTGTTCCACTACCGTTTGGAGCTGTCGATTGCTAAGAACAAAGACAAGATTATGCTGATGGAGATGAATACCATCCCTAAGCGCCACGGATGGGACGAGGAGAAGTTCATGTACTACGCAGATGCTATGGGCTTTGCGTTCATCGACTCTACTGCAGAGGGCAAAAACAACGAACGCGTGACATTCAACCAATACCAGGTATTGGATATGTCTCTCGGTCAGTATATCGCTGCACAATTCCAGCTTCTCCAGGCTATCAAGGCTGAGTGGGAAGAGAACATCGGGGTCTCACGCCAGCGTAAGGGCCAAGTCAAAACTTCAGATGGTGTAGGTGTGACTGAGCGTGCAGTGTTCCAGTCTTCTGTTATTTCGGAGGAGATTTTCCGTCGGTTTGAGGCTTTCTTGGAGCGCGAGTATGCCGGTTTGATTGATACCAGCAAGATTGCATGGCGCGAGGGCAAGAAGATGACGTACGTGACCAGTGATTTGCGTACAGCGCTTATCAGCATTGACCCAGAGGAGTACCAGGAAGCGGAATACGGAGTGTTCGTCAAGAACAACAGCCGTGAGCAGGACAAGCTGCAGCAGATGAAGTCATTGACTATGGCGTTTGCTCAGAACGGTCAGCAGCCATCTACTATTGCGGAAATCATCGACACAAATAACTTCAGTAAGATTAAGAAGCTGATGGCTGAGGTTGATGAAAAGCAGAAAGAGATGCAGGCTCAACAACAACAAGCTGCCCAACAACAAGCGCAAGCCCAAGCTCAAGCACAGCAGCAGATGCAGCAAGCGCAACAAGCGTATGATGCTGATCAACGTGAGCGTGACCGCATCCTCAAGATGGAACTCAAGAAGATGGATGTGGCTACTAAGGTTAGCACAGATGCTGACGGAAACGGCCGAAAAGACGAGATTGACAAGGCTCGTTTGGATTTAGAGCGTGAAAAAGTCAACCTGCAGAGGCAAAAAGGTTGATATTAGTAAAATAAACGAATCAGTACCCAAAACCGTCATATAATTCGGTATATCAAATACTTTTGTAGCAATGGCAGAAGAAAAATCACTAGATCTGAGTCAGGTAAGCGTAGCAAACCTGCTCAACAACGACGCTCCTACAGACATCCCTGCGCCTGAACCGGAAGCAGCAGTAGAAGAGCAAGAACAACCAGAAGCACCTGCGAATGAAGAAGTGGAAGACGTACCACAGGCTGAAGTGGAGGAGTCGGAGGATTCCGCTCCAGAGGCTACTGAGGCAGAAGAAGCGTCCGAGCCTGTTTCTAGCACTGAAGAAGAAACGGAGGAGCCGGGGGTAATTGACATCCTGCGCGGCAAACTCGGATACGAAATCGAAGGAACCTTTTCAGAGGACTACGAAGGGGTGGCAAAGTTCACCGATGCAGTAGCTCAGGAAATGGCAAAGGAGCAGCTGGATTCTGTGTTTGCACAGTTCCCAGATGTTGAACAGTACTTGCAGTATCGCTACAACGGTGGTGATCCTAAGCAGTATTTCCAAGCAACCGCACCAGTCATTGACTACTCCGCAGTTGAAATCACCGATGACAACGTTGCTATTCAACGTGCTGTTCTCGAAGATTTCCTGGGACGCAGTGGTTACACCGGTGAGGAGGTAGCGGAAACTATTCAAGACTACATCGACGCAGGCATTTTGCAGCGTCAAGCATCTCGTAGTCTTGGCAAGCTGCAGAAAATGCAAGAGCAAGAAGCAGCAACTTTGATTGAGAAGCAGAAGCAAGAGGCTACTGCACGTCAAGAAAAAGTGCAGCAGCAATGGACCTCTATTCAGGAGACCATTAATCAAGGCAATGTCAAGGGTTTTGACATTCCTACCGCTGACCGCAAGAAGTTTTTCTCGTGGATGAGCGATGCAGTTGACAATCAGGGACGCACACAGCGTCTTATCGATAGAGAAACGATGGACCTGGAATCTCAGGTCGCTATGGAGTATCTGTTGTGGAAGAACTTCGACCTCAACAAGCTCGTGAGCAATACCCAGAATACGCGGAAGGCACAGAATCTTAAGCAAAAGCTTCAGCAAAGCAAACCAGCCAGCCAGCGCATGAAGGGCGGCCGCAACTCCGCATCTAAAGCGCCAGCCAAGCTTCCATCACTGAAAGATCTTTTATAACCCTTAATCTTAAATTCTAGACCATGTCTGCTGACAACATCAAGAAGCTGCGTCTTTACGAAGACACCTTCAACTCGTCGTCCATGACTGATGAGAACAGCCTCGCCGCTGCGCTCCTCACTCAACCGGACGTTCTTTCTCCTGTTATTACCCATCTCGCTGGGCAAGAGGATAAGCGTTTCCCGCTTTCTTACTTGACCGAGGGCATGGGTGCTACTAAGTACATCAACGACATTGAGTACGATTACCCAGTGATGGGCCGTATGAACAAGGCGTTGGAGTGCAAGGCTCAATCCGGTACTGGAGCGAACCACACCCGAATTAAATTGACGTTTAATGAGCGTTGGTTCGTGCGCCAGTACATCATCGAGGCTCCTGACGGAACTCAGCTTCGTATCATGGACGATCCCACTCCTGTGGCTAGCGGCTATGAGTACAGCTGCCAGTTGGTTGCTGCTGATGGTGAGGGCGTCAACGGCTCTGTTTTCGAAAACAAGCTCTTCGTTCAGTTTTACGCACCTGCTGCAATGAGCGGAACTCGCGGAAACGAAAGCCATTGGTGTGCTCCTTCCAAGATGCGTAACCAAATTAGCGTGATTCGTAATGCTTAGGCATACGAAGGCAACATGCCTGACCGGGTGGTGAACTTCGAGTTCAACGTTGGTGGCCGCTCTACTAACTTGTGGTACGACTTCGAAGAGTACCAGCACATGCTTCGTTGGAAAGAGGAAACCGAATACGCACTGTGGTACTCTCAGTACAACCGTGACGCTAACGGTCTCATCCACTTGAAGGACGATAACGGTAAGCCAATTACTCTTGGTTCCGGTGTCCTCGAGCAGATTCCTAACGTTGACACATACTCTGAGTTGACTGCTGCGAAGATTAAGTCTGTTGTCCGTGACGCTCTCTATGGCGCTACTGACGCTCAGCAGATGAACATCACCCTCTTCACTGGTATCGGTGGTATGGAAGAGTTCGACAATGCGATGAAGAATGAGGTACAGAACGGCCAGTACATCAAGAACACTGATCCTTCAAGCTTCATTGGAGGCAGCGGTTCTAACTTGATGCTCGGTGGTTACTTCACTTCTTACCAGCACATCGACGGTCACGTCATCACTGTTCGCCACTTGCCTCTGTTTGACCACGGAGCACGTGCTTTGAACAGCGATCGTCACCCAGTGACTGGTTTGCCGCTCGAGTCTTACCGTATGGTGTTCCTCGATATGAGCACTTACGACGGTGAGCGTAACGTTCAGTACATCTCCCGTAAGGGTCGTGAGTTGGTCCGTTGGGCTGTTGCAGGTGCATCTGTGCCTCCAGGCTTCGGCGGTAACGCTCTCCGCGCTACTGACGTTGACGGTTCTGCTGTCCACTTCATGAAGGAGTGTGGTGTGGCAATTCGCCGCGCAACCAACTGCTTGCACCTCGAGTGCACTAAGAGCTAATCTTAGCGTCTGATTCGGAAGGGGGAGGGAATGGTCCTCCCCCTTTCTTTTACTAGAAACTCATTAGATAAAATAGATATGTCATCACATTTGATTACCATCAATCGTCGTCCCAACACCACAAACTTGCCGGACGAGGTATACGCCGATTCCAAGCGTAAAATTGGATCTGTCTTTACTGCTACCGGCGATATTGTTCGCGGACTCACTTTTGCTGAGCAGAAGCAGTATCTCCCCGAAATTATTGGTATGTCTCCTACAGACCAGGGCTTTGGCCGTGCGTGTAAGGAGTACTACTTGAACCTTTCTATCGAAGTTCCCGCAGGAGGTTTAGACCTCGAGGTTGGCTTAGATGAAGACGGTCACCCCCTTGCAGTTCTTGATTACATCAAGTACAAATTCATTTTGGCTCACCCCCATGTTGCAAAAGACGAGGACCAGTTGAGTGGTAGCAAGAAGGTTCGTTACTATATTTCAGATGCCCGTAAAGAGCTGGCTGAAGCTTCAGCAGGTCTTACCGTGCGTAAGGACGCGTTTAAGGAGTTCATTAAGCTTACTGCTAATGAAGACCGCATGAACATGGTCTTGCACGTGTATGGTTACAACCCGGGTAAGCTTACTATCGATGAAAAGGAACTCCAATTGGAAGAACTCCAAGAGGACAATCCAGAGTACTTTATCGATATTTGCACTGATAAGAACCTGGAGATTACTGCCCTTATCAATCAGGCACTGTCTCTTGAGGCCCTTCGTCGAGTTGGCAACAGCATTTTAGATGGTGATATCACCTTAGGAGACTCGATGGAAGAAGCCGTCATCTTCCTGAAAGACAAGAAGAACTCTAACGTTTTGACGGCGATTAAAGCCAAGCTAAAGGCTTTCGCATGATATGACTGTTCAAGAGATGCACTATGCGGTAGACCAGGGGCTACAAAAGGTAGCTTCCTCGGTCTACGATTACTTCCTTGCTGACGAGGTTGACTTCTGGTTGAACCGAGCACAGGAGCGGTTTATCAAGCAGCGTCTCTACAGAGCAACCGACCCTAAGAAGATTGGGTTTGAGGGCAACGTAAAGCGTATGGATGACCTCCGTATGCTTATTACGGTAGATTACACAGATGGTGTAACGCCGGATAATACTGTTGACTTCATTAACTTTGATCTTCCTATCGACTACATGTTCCTCGTCAATGCTCGCGTGACTTTTCACGTGAACCATTGCGGGGAGCAGGTAGACGCAGAAGACCCTGAGTCTACGCGAGACTTACGCATTGTAGAACAGGACAAGGTGTACCAGCACCAGCAGAATCCTTTTGCCAAAACCAAGGCAGAATATCCCTTGGCAGTAGTGTTTGATGATGAGGTTCGTGTCTTCCAAGACAACGAAAAGTTTATATTAAAAACACTACACCTAGATTACTTGCGTCAACCGGTTGACATTAACCTCTCAACCAGCGTAGATTGCGAGCTAGCAGAGCATACGCACCACGAGATTGTTGATCTGGCGGTGAAAAGCATCATCGAGGCCATTGAGTCGCCACGGTACCAGACTACTTCTATTGAACAACAACAATCTGAATAATGAACAACATTGTTTCTACACTTGTGGTGGAGGCCCAGGACGGCATTAAAGCACAAAATGCAATTCATGCCACAAGTGTGGCTAACTCTGCCTCTACCGGTAAGCTTGCAATTCAAGTGGACGGAGAGTTTAAAGCCGGCGATTACACTAGCACATCTGCTACCGCATTGGTCAAATTGAGCGCAGCAACGTCGATGGCGGATGGCAGTACGTCAGTGATGTCTTCTTCTGAATTTAAAAAGTCGGAGATTCTGTCGTCACACTACCAAGCGTCGTATGCTTCTGCAGATGGTACTTCGAGTATTGACTTTAGCTCTGTAGCTGCTGCAGATAAATTAGGCGGTCAGCTCTTTGTACGTTTTGAGCGGGCAGACGGTCAGGGAGTGAATGATTCTGAAACTTTCTCTGGTGAGACTGTCGCGCAGATTGTTACTGCATTTAATGCACGCAAAGGCTTGACTGAGTTTGACAACTTGACTCTTGTAGACGGAGGTTCTGATGTGCTGACTGTGACTGTTGCCGCGCGTGATGCCGATACGCAGTTGCATATTTCTGCAAACGACGGTGCTGCTATCGTTAACTCTACTCCTTCAAATGATGTGGGCAGCTTAACTGCCGCACGTGAGTTGGAGAAGCGCGGGTTTATTAGCCAGGGCGCCTACAACCAATACGGTTTCCCAATCATTGTTCCTGAGACTTCTACAGCGGCAGGAGAGGATTACGGCATTTATACAATCGAGCTGCGCAAGAAAGTAGGAGGCCGGTTTGTGTACGAAACCATCAAAGTTTTGATTCAAGATGATGAGGCGAGTGCCCAAAAAACTGTTACGTTCATCGAGAACGTTCTTGGCTTGTCTAGTGCTGACTTGACTGCTCCTGTAGTTACAAGCACGGTAGTCTCGATGGTTACTGATGCTACTGGAGATACACCAGCGGGTGCTACTTATAGCGAAGGAAGTGCAACTGCAATCTTCGTGAAGGCTACTAATCTTGAAGTCGGCACTACCGCAATTCTTACAATCAATAGTGATGATACTGATGATGCAGGACACGGGGTGTCGCAAGAATTTGCTGTTGCCACTGCCGAGGAGGTATTCGCAGTTACAGCTGTTGATGCTGGAGACTTCGCTGCTACTTCCGTCATCAAGGCTACTTTGGTTCTGCGTGACTCAAATAACAATCTCAGTTCAGACGTCGTTCAGGCGACTGGCATTACTATTCAATCGTAATCCCTTAATCTTTCAATACCATGTCTCACACTAAACATGTTTTTGTCGTCAACAATGCTGACGGCACTGGTCTTCAGACCACTGAAGGCTCACTCGGAGCCAACGATATCGGCGTATACGAAAATGACGCGTTCCAAGCTGCGGCTGCTGCTTTGGTTGCCGGTGACACTTTCCAGATTGCTAATGCAAACTACAGCTCTCCACGCTTCAAGTTTGATGATATCAAAGCAGCTGGCGATGTTGTTGGTCAAGACGGTACGGCTCAGGTAATTACAGTTACTGTAGTTCGGGAAGCAGACGGTTCTGCTGAAATCAAGTTGATTGATGTGACAGACGGCCGAGAGAAGTTTGCTATTGCAACTTTCGAATCTGCTGGTGCTGCTGACAATGATGCTGCTGCTGCTGAGTTGGCAACTGCAATTACGGCATCTACCCGAGACGTCTTTAAAGATGTTTCAGCCACTGCTACAAACAACGCTGTAGCG
>BCSF01000239.1_pt1 | contig 24286 bp, 28 predicted proteins | sample 1016431 | NCBI WGS metagenome assembly BCSF01 (sample SAMD00045685;SAMD00045686;SAMD00045687;SAMD00045688;SAMD00045689;SAMD00045690;SAMD00045691;SAMD00045692;SAMD00045684;SAMD00045690;SAMD00045691;SAMD00045692;SAMD00045684;SAMD00045685;SAMD00045686;SAMD00045687;SAMD00045688;SAMD00045689, study...
CTTTTTGCCCTAACATATCCATACAAGATTTAATATAAGCCTGGTATCTAGCAAGCTCATTCTCTTTATTTTTCTTATACTCTTTAATTCTATCTAGCTCAGATTTAGCAAGCTCTACTTCTCCATCAAGTTTACGAGCATAGGCCGTAACACTATCAGTTTTATCTAAAAGTTGTTGTTGTAGTACATCCATCTCATGCGCTACATCTTCAGTAATCTCACCGCCTAGAAACTCTATTTTCATAACAGCTTCTCTAATCTCACTTGTAATTTTGTACAATGACTCACTCATAATAACTCCATAAAATATACCCCCCTAATAGCGGCTTTAGACTGAGATCACTAAAAGGGAGGTAAAACCCATAAGGGTGTAAATTTTACATTTGCTGTCTAAAGCAGGTGAGTTTTATATAATGAAAGCAAAGCGTAAATCTTTGAAAGCAAGACGCAGAATGAATATCGCAAAAGTTAAAACCAGTGCAGCATACTGTGCAGATAAGTTAAAGTGGTAATGGCAACACCTACAAATAAATCTTTATATGCTAGAGTAAAGAGAGAAGCTAAGAATAAGTTTAAGACATGGCCCAGCGCATACGGTAGTGCTTGGCTAGTAAAAACCTACAAGGCACGTGGAGGCAAATACAGTGGGTCATCAAAGAACAAAGTCACAACACGTTCTAAAAAGTCCTAGAAGCTTTAGTAAAGGTGGTCTAGGTAAATGGTTTGCTGAAGACTGGCGTGACGTAAAGACTGGCAAGAAGTGTGGACGATCTGGGAAGGACGATAAAGGCAGACCCTATCCTGCTTGTAGACCTGCAAAAGTAGCAGGAAGAATAAGCAAGAAAGAAGCCTCAAAGAAAACTGGGCCAAAGACGGTTAAATGGTCTGTAACAGCATCAGGGAGGAAACGCAGTAAAGGATAATAAATGGCGTTTCTTACAAGTAGTATACCGTACTTCAAAGCGTGGGTACGCAGAGAGTACACAAAAAATTTAGAAGAATACCACGGTGAGTTTTTACATGCTATGGTGATTGGCGTTACTACAATGCCAAACAGAACACTAAGCTTTCAAGTAATATTCACTGGGTGTGAGTCAGACGAAGATGATTCACAAAATGTACATGGTGGTGCTATGTGGGCTAGATTGCCACTGACTGCACTAGTAGCTGATACACCGTTGGAAAAATGGCCTAATGAGTTACCACCATATTTAGCACAGCCTTGGGATTGTATGTCTCATACACACTCAGTGTATAAACTAGAGAGAGCAAGTCCAGCGCCTTGGATAGCCAAAGTAGATGGCGAGTTCTACCCAGCAAAGTATTACTTTACGGTAGACTATACAGATAATGAAGTCGCTGATGACCCAGCGCAGCATAAACAGTCTCATGTATTAGAACTATTAGATGCAGGAGATTATACTGGTAACATAGTTGCGTTACCCAATAACAGAGTGAGAGTAACTCACCCAGCTTGGTTTGAAACTGGTCAAGGTGCGCCAGACTTTAAACCTAAACAACATATGTTCAACTCAAAAGAAAACGTAGACTATGTATGGGATACGCAACGAGTTTTTAATAATCTATATAGTGAGAAAAAATAAATGGCTAAAAAATTAAATAAAACAGATCGTGCTAAATACGACAGACTAATGAAGAAGTTTAAACTAGATCCAGATGGTTTCGATAGAAATGGTTCTTTTCTAAGTCAACTAGACGACTTTGCTCATGCAATGGATAAAAAGTATGGTGAACCTATGCGTGAAATAAAAGGTTTTAATAAAGGGGGTATGATGAAAAAGAAGGGTTACGCTAAGGGCGGTATGAAGAAAAAAGGCTATGCTAAAGGTGGACTAAAAATGGTAAAGAATAAAGAAGGGAAGATGGTTCCTTTCTATGCTGCTGACGGTAAAGGTAAGATGAACAAAGGCGGCATGATGAAAAAAGGTTATGCCAAAGGTGGTATGAAAAAGAAGGGCTATGCAATGGGTGGCATGATGCCTAAGAAGATGGCAAGAGGTGGTTTCTTAGCCCCTGCTGCTAGACCATTAAAGATGCGTACTAAAGGCGGTGCAAAAGGCGGCAAAAAATAAATGGTAGCTAGAAACTATAATACCGCAACTGAAAGTGTTGCAGTTACAGCCACATCAGGTGGGGCAAGTAGTGATGTAGTGTATACTTGCCCTAATAACTTTGATGCTATTATTACATTTTTGCATATAAGTAATGGGGCTGCATCTACTGGTAATATATCTATTCAGTGGTATCATAAAGAAGATAATACTTATTACACTATAGTAGACAATAAATCTATTTCAGGTCAGGATGTATACAACATGATTACCTCTGACAGATTGCACATGCATCAAGGTGACAAGATTACAGCTTTTAATGGCGGTGGCTCTATGGGCGTTACTGTATCTGCAGAAGAACACTACAATCCTAATAGGCGTTAATTGCATATCGGGATTGCAATTTTTGTGAGTACTCATAGGTCAGCAACTATGATATAACTATCTCCATACGCTGCATTGCAGCGACTAACACTAAAGGAGATAGATATGAGTGTAAGACAATTTTTTAAAGATGCTTGGAAGCGTCACGAAATCGCCCAACAAAAACGTGCAGACTTTCGAATACTGCAGATGATGAGTGACAAAGAACTAAATGATATTGGCATTGGGCGAGGCGATATAAGGAGAGTTATATATGCCGACCAAAAAGAAAAGAGTTAGAAAACTTTCTACAGGTGGTAGTACTGTGAATGCAGCAGGTAACTACACAAAACCTGCAATGCGTAAACGTCAGTTCTCAAGAATAAAAGCAGGTAGCAAAGGTGGTAGACCGGGGCAGTGGAGTGCTAGAAAAGCTCAGATGCTTGCCTCTGCTTATAAAAAAGCAGGTGGTGGATACAAGTAATGTCTCTTGCTAAATCACAACAAAGTCTCAAGTCTTGGACGAAACAAAAGTGGAGAACCAAGAGTGGTAAGCCTAGTGCTCAAACTGGTGAACGTTATTTACCTACTGCGGCTATTAAGTCTCTTAGCAGCAGTGAGTATGCCGCTACAACCAGAGCTAAACGACAAGGCACGAAGGCAGGTAAGCAGCATGTGGCTCAACCTAAAAAAATCGCAAAGAAAACCGCTAGATACAGGAGAACCTAATGGTAGATGAGTATGACCTAGATAAGAATGGTAAACTGGATGCTGAAGAGAGAGAGATTTACCTAGAGGACAGACGCAGACGTATGGAAGATGAAGATGCCAAACGTGATGCCCAACGTAACATGACTTGGTTTGCTTTATCTGGAATGGTTCTATATCCTGCAGCAATACTACTATGTTCATTAATCGGAATGGAAACAGCAGCAATGTTAATAGCTGATATAGCTAATATCTATGTTGTATCTGTTTCTGCTCTGGTTGGTGCATACTTTGGTTTCAATGCAATAGGAGCTAAGAAATGATAGGACAATTACTTGGACCAGTATCACAATTAGCAGGTACGTGGTTAAATGGTAAAGTAGAAGAAAAGGCTGCACAGAATAAAGTGAAGGTAGCCAAGGCAGAAGCGGAAGCTCAGATAATGCTCTCAGCCGCTACGTCAGAAGCGGAGTGGGAAAAAATAATGGCACAAGGAACTCAGAACTCGTGGAAAGACGAGTATCTGGTTTTGCTTTTTTCAATTCCACTTATCCTTGCATTTTTACCGTTTGAATGGGCTAACGCAGCAGTAGCAAATGGCTTTGCTGCATTGGAGTCCATGCCCCAGTGGTATAGCTATACCTTGGGTGTAATCGTGGCAAGCAGCTTCGCTGTAAGGTCAGCCACTAAGTTTTTTGGGAAGTAATCATGGCATTTAAATTATCAAGCAGATCACTAGGTAAACTAGAAGGTGTCCACCCTGATATGGTGGAGACAGTAAAAAAAGCTATCGAAGTGACTAAAGTGGACTTCGGAGTTACGTATGGTGTAAGAGATTTGGCAGAGCAGGAGCGTCTGTTTAAATCTGGACGATCACAGACTATGAAGAGTAAACACCTAATACAAGACACAGGATACTCACATGCAGTAGACTTAGTTGCATACGATGGCTCAGATGTAGTTTGGGAAATAAATGTTTATGATGATATTGCTGATGCAATGAAAGCTGCAGCAAAAGAAGTTGGCTGTGCCATTAAGTGGGGCGCAGCTTGGTCAGTAGGCAATATAGTAGATTATGGTGGTACAATGGAAGAAGCCATGAATGAATACATAGACCTACGTAGATCACAAGGAAGACGTCCATTTATTGATGGACCGCATTTTGAATTGATGGTATAATGGCTAGACAATTAACAGAACAACAACAGAAGTTTCTAAGTGTGTTATTTGAAGATGCAGGTGGAGATGTTCTCACAGCAAAGAAGCTTGCAGGATATTCAGATACAACTTCTACAACTCATGTTGTAAATAGTTTGAAGGAAGAGATTATAGATGCTACTCAAACGTTTTTATCACGCAATGCTCCGAAAGCTGCAATGGCAATGGTTGGGGCGTTGTACGATCCTACTGAACTAGGTATACGTGATAAGATGCAAGCAGCTAAAGAACTACTTGATCGTACTGGTCTTGTGAAGACTGAAAAGATGCAAGTTGAGGCAAAGGGTGGTGTAATGCTTATGCCACCAAAACAAATGGAAGAAGATGACTAAACCATTAAAGCAATGGAAGTTACCCCAACCAACTGACATAAAAGAAGACAACGAGTGGATACCTATTCCACGTATATCACGTACCATACCTTTCGGGTATGATGTAGACCCCGATGATCCAGACGTACTATTACCGAATGAGCATCAGTTAGATATGCTAGTCAAAGCGCAGAAGTATTTGAAACAATACTCGTATCGTGAAGTAGCTAACTGGCTCACAAGAAATACTGGCAGAAGCATTTCACATGTAGGTTTGAGGAAACGGTTAGATAATGAGCGAAGAAGAAAAAACAAATCTGGAAGCCTACGCAGATGGGCAGACTATGCGAAAAAGGCAATCGCCAAAGCGGAGGAACTCGAAGCCAAAAGACTTGGAGCAAAAACCCAAAGCAGTCAAGAAGACTCAAGCGCAGCCTAAAGCAAATCCAGTAGTAGATGAAATATCTATTGAAGAACAACACAATATTATCTTTAAACCAAATGAAGGTCCACAGACAGACTTTCTAGCTGCAGGTGAAAGAGAAGTGTTATATGGTGGCAGTGCAGGTGGGGGCAAGTCCTACGCCATGTTAGCTGACCCTCTACGTTACATGGGCCATCCGTCCTTTTCTGGTTTGCTGCTACGGCATACAACAGAAGAACTTAGGGAACTTATATTTAAATCACAGGAAATGTACCCTAAGATTTGGAAAGGCATTAAATGGTCTGAACGTAAGATGCAGTGGACTGCGCCATCTGGCGCAAGATTGTGGATGTCATACTTAGATAAAGAAGATGACGTCTTGCGTTATCAGGGTCTAGCATTTAGTTGGATAGGCTTTGACGAGTTGACACAATGGCCCACACCGTTTGCATGGAACTACATGCGCTCTCGTCTACGGTCCACTGCACCCGATCTTCCAGTGTATATGAGGGCAACTACTAACCCCGGAGGTAGAGGCCATCACTGGGTAAAGAAAATGTTTATTGATCCTGCTGCACCCAATAAATCTTTTAATGCAACAGATATTGACACAGGCGAAACTTTAAGGTATCCTTCTGGACATGAGAAAGCAGGTAAGCCTTTATTCAAGCGTAAGTTTATTCCTGCTAGACTCAAAGACAACCCATACTTGGCAACGCAAGGTGACTATGAAGCCATGCTATTGTCATTACCAGAACAGCAACGTAGACAGTTATTGGATGGTGATTGGGATATAAAAGAAGGCGCAGCCTTCACAGAGTTTGATAGGAATGTACATGTTGTTGAACCTTACCGTATTCCCAGTAACTGGGTCAAGTTTAGAGCTTGCGACTATGGCTATGGGTCTTATAGTGCCGTACTTTGGTTTGCTGTCTCACCTAGTGAACAGATAGTTGTATACAGAGAACTATACGTTAGTAAAGTACTTGCTACTGATTTAGCTGACATGGTTCTTGAACTAGAAGCAGAAGATGGAAACATAAAGTATGGAGTGCTTGATAGTTCTTTGTGGCATAAGCGTGGTGATACTGGTCCTTCGTTGGCTGAACAGATGATACAGAAAGGATGCCGTTGGCGTCCATCTGACAGATCAAAAGGATCACGTGTAGCAGGTAAAAACGAAATACACAGACGCTTACAGATAGATGAGTTTACCGAAGAACCTAGAATGGTATTTTTTAATAATTGTATAAACACAGTGGCACAATTACCTGCACTACCAATAGATAAAAAGAATCCAGAAGACGTTGATACAAAATCAGAAGATCACTTGTATGATGCTTTGAGATACGGTATAATGTCAAGACCAAGATTTAGTGTATTTGATTACGATCCATATGGTACACCATCAGTGGGTATGAGAGTTGCAGATAGCACGTTTGGATATTAAGGAAAAGTAAATGGCAGAAGATAACGAAGTCTTTATTGAAGATGACGCAGTTGTTTTAGAAGACACAGACGATACTACAGTCGAGGATGCTGAAACATCAAAGATTATTCCGTTTATTATGGAGAAGTACAATCGTGCAGAAGACTACCGTAGACAAGACGAAACACGTTGGCTAAGAGCCTACAGAAACTATCGTGGTATATATGGGCCTGAAGTTCAGTTTACGGAAGCGGAAAAGTCTCGTGTATTTATTAAAGTAACTAAAACAAAAACACTTGCAGCCTATGGGCAGATTACAGATGTACTATTTGCTAAGAATGCATTTCCAATTAGTATTGATCCTACTGCATTACCAGAGGGTATTGTAGAAGATGTATCATTTGACCCTGCATTACCCGATCCATTACGTGAAGATGAAAAGTCTGAGCCAGTATCACCTTACGGTTTTAATGGTGATGGTAAAGATTTTCCTGCAGGAGCAACTGCAAAAACATTACAAGAGTTACTTAACCCAGAACTAGATGCTAAACTAGAACCAATCAAAGGTGTCAAAGAAGGTGCAGGTACAACACCTACAGCCGTAACATTTAGTCCTGCCATGATTGCTGCAAAGAAAATGCAAAAGAAAATCTATGATCAACTAGATGAATCTTCTGCATCTAAACACTTACGTAACACAGCATTTGAAATGGCATTGTTTGGTACTGGTGTAATGAAAGGTCCATTTGCTGTAGATAAAGAATATGCAAACTGGGATGATGAGACAGGGGAATATTCACCTACATTTAAAACAGTGCCTCAAGTATCACATGTATCTGTGTGGAACTTCTATCCTGATCCAGATGCAAACAATATGGATGAAGCACAGTATGTAATTGAACGCCATAAGATGTCACGCTCACAAATGCGTGGGTTAAAGAAACGTCCATACTTTCGTGCTCAAGTTATTGATGAAGCAATAATGTTGGGTGAGAACTACGACAAAGAATATTGGGAAGATGATCTATCTGACTATGCACCAGAGCATGGTGTAGAACGTTTTGAAGTTCTTGAATATTGGGGCATGGTAGATGTAGACATGTTGCTTGAACAAGGTGTCGATATTCCAGAAGAATTGCAAGAGGTAGATGAGCTACAAGCAAACGTATGGATTTGTAATGGTAAACTAATTCGTATGGTAATGAACCCCTTCAAACCTGCTAAGATACCTTACATGGCATCACCCTATGAACTTAACCCATATTCATTCTTTGGTGTTGGTATTGCTGAAAACATGGACGATACCCAAACACTAATGAATGGCTTTATGCGTATGGCTGTAGATAACGCTGTACTATCAGGTAACTTGCTAATTGAAGTAGATGAAACTAACTTAGTTCCGGGTCAAGACTTATCAGTATACCCCGGTAAAGTATTCAGGAGACAAGGTGGTGCTCCGGGGCAAGCTATCTTTGGAACAAAGTTTCCTAATGTTGCAGGAGAAAACTTACAGCTATTTGATAAGGCACGAGTGCTTGCAGATGAGTCTACAGGCTTTCCATCATTTGCACATGGGCAAACAGGTGTGCAGGGTGTAGGCCGTACTGCTAGTGGTATCAGTATGCTTATGGGTGCAGCTAGTGGAAGCATAAAGAATGTTATTAAGAATGTAGATGATTATCTACTACGCCCACTTGGTGAGGGTATGTTTCGTTTTAATATGCAGTTTGACTTTGATCCTGAGATTAAAGGTGACTTAGAAGTTAAAGCACGTGGAACTGAATCACTAATGGCTAACGAAGTACGTAGCCAAAGACTTATGCAATTCTTGCAGGTGGCGTCCAACCCATCACTTGCACCATTTGCTAAGTTTCAATATATTATTCGTGAGATTGCAAAGTCTCTTGACCTTGACCCTGACAAAGTAACAAACAATATGAGTGACGCTGCTATACAAGCTGAGTTAATGAAAGCATTTCAGCAAGAACAACAGCCTCAAGGTGGAGCACCTGCAGGTGCAAACCCAATGGATACATCAGGAGCAGGTGGTGGTACAATAGGTACAGGCCAAGCACCAACACCTCAAGAACAAGGATTTAGTGGTAATGCAGGACAGCAAGGAGCACCTCAACAAGCTCAAGGCACTGGTGAGCAACCAAGCCAAGTGGTCTAAGTTTGAAAACTATTTAGACTTTCTTATTGAGCAACAACACCGTACAATGGAACAGACTACTGAATCTGTTGCTATGTATAGATCACAGGGTGCTATCTATCAATTAAGAAGACTAAAACTATTAAGGGATGAGGTTTTAAAACATGGCTGACAAAAGAAAACCACGCACACGCTTTGAAATGATTATGGAGTATCTTCGTAGCCTCAGAGATAGTGAAGAAGAAACACCAAAGAAAAAGAAAAAAGGTGAGAAATCAATTGCCGAACTAATTAACTTTGGTGGTGATTATGAAGAAAGATCAGAGGGTGGTGTTCTTGTAGGAAAGGATACAGGTAAAACTGTAGAAAAAACAGGACGAACTGTTTATAAAACAGAAGAAGGGCATGATGTATCTGAGTTATCTGTTACATTTAAATACAAAGATAAATGGATAAATATTCCTAGTATAGTAATGGGTGAAGAGTTAACTGAGGATGAATTAAGAGAACTATTGGATGAAGGTTTAATTAAACCAACAAGCACACATGATGATTTAAAAGAAGCAGAAAAAGCTGCAGAAGAACATAGTAAAAGTTTAAAATTTAATAAAGGTGGTACTTCTATGGATGAACAAATGAAAATGTTTGGAGAAGGTGGTCTTCTTGATGAGGGTGGTGAAGTAGACGAAGAGTCAGGTAACGAAGTTCCTATTGGTGGTACAAAAGAAGGTGTACGTGATGATATACCTGCCATGCTAAGTGAAGGTGAGTTTGTATTTCCAGAAGATGTAACACGGTATCATGGATTAGAAAAGCTGATGACACTACGGCAAGAAGCTAAGATGGGTCTAAAGAAAATGGAAGCAATGGGGCAAATGGGTAATTCAGAGGAAGCTACAATACCTGATGACCTACCATTTACTATGGATGATTTACTTGTAGTTGTAACTGGTGAAGAAGAAGAGCCAAAGAAAAAAGATGATGAGCCTATCAAAGCACAAGCAGGAACATTCGTACCTGCAAATCAACAATTAAGTAATATGGGAGTCATGGGTTTTCAAGAATCTATGTATGGACAACAAGGGTTGCAGAATCCTGCAGCAACAGTTATGCCACAAGTACCTGCAAGTTCAGTAGTTCCTACAGTGCAAATACCACCGCAAGGTGGTTATACTGCTCCAACAGTACCTGCAACACCAGTAAATCAACCAGAATTTGTACCAGATGTAAGTGATGTATACAAACCTGTAAAATATATTAATCCTACTACTGGTGAAACTATGACAATTAATGAGTATCAAGGTAATCCAGTATCTGCTGTACCTGCAGGGTTTATTCGTTATGATGACTATATTGCACAAGGTGGTGAAGATACAAGTCAAACAACTGTGTCAGGAACAGGCACAGGAGTAGAAAGTACATCTGTACAAACTGCTCAAACAGCAGGTGCTCAAGATGATGAAAGTAAAGCTAAAGCATCTAACTTAGAAAAGATGCGAGAAGACAGAGAAAGAAAAAGAGTACAAGAATATAATAGAGTATTTAACACAGAGTCAGATGAATTTACAAATAAAAATAATGCTAACTATATAACAGATGATCAACTTATAGATGCGTATAAAGATCAAATAGAAGCAGAAACTATTGCACCATTAATTCCCGGTGTAGGTATATTGGCTGCAGGTATGACACGTCTTGGTAGAGGTAAAGTAAATGCGGCAATGGAAGCAAGGTTTGGGCCTAATTTTAAAGAACTTCCAGAGTTTAAAGATATTACACGTGGTTCTGTATTAAAAGAAGCAGGTTCAGGAATAGTACAGGATTTAAAACAAGGTCTTACAAAAGAAGGACTTGGTTTTGGTGATCCTAGTAGCCCAGACAATTTTTATAATAAATATACTGCTAAATACGATATAAAATCTTATGATTCTACTAGAGGTGGTGTAGGTTTTGTAAAAGACCCTAAAACTGGTAGACTATCTGGTAATCTTAATGTGAGAGAGCAACAACATTTTGATAATGCAGTAGATCGTGGTGACGATGCACTTGCAAATCATTTTTCTTTAGTTGCAGCATCACGTGCTGAAAAAGATGCAACTGCTGCAAAAAGTCAGGATTTAATTAAAAAAGCACAAAAAGCTAAAGCAGCAGGTAATACGGAAGCATACGATAAACTTAAAGAAGAAATAAGAGCAAATAATACTGGTAAAGTAAGATTAGGTGATTCTTCTCTTGATGAAATTATTACACATGGTAGTAGCACACTTACAGCAGTTAACAATGGAACTTCTTCTCCCTCTAAAGGATTTAAAAAGTCAGAGCCAATAAAAAGTTCTGGGGGTAGTTCAAATAAAAGCACTAACATTGCTTCTTCTGGACGTAGTGAAAAAGATATACAAGCTGATATTAATAAAGCACTTAAAGATTCTGGCGGTTCATGGACTTCTGAATTAAACACTCTTGTTTCTGAACGTGACAGTGCTCGTAAAAATGAAGGTAGTTCATCTTCCTCTAGTGGTGGAGGCGGTGGCGGTTCTAGCCCATCAGCCGCATCAGCATCAGGTGGCGCATGTTGTTTTATAATGTTAGAGGCTCGTTATGGAGATGGTACAATGGATGAAGTTGTACGTAGATACCGTGATGAACACATGACAGATCGTAACAGACGTGGTTACTATAAAGTAGCAGAAGTATTTGTGCCACTTATGCGTAAATCAAGAATGTTTAAATGGCTCGTAACAAAAACATTTGCCGATCCACTAGTATCTTATGGCAAGTATTACTATGGACAAAATAAACATGGTGTGATATACTCACCAGTAAAAAGTTTCTGGATGAAAGTATTCGACACAGTAGGTGGTGACGTAGAATTTATTAGAGAAAATGGAGAAACTGTGTAATGGATATAGCTGAATTAAAAGGAACAGTACTTAGACGTTTTCAAGAATTAACAGATACAGAACAATCAATTGTTGAAACTATGGGTGATACTGTAGTAGGTGAAGTAATTTTAAAACTAATTGGTCCAGAATTAGATGAAGTATTTTCTGAACCAGAAGATGAAACAGAACAGATGTTAGCATCTGAAGAATCTCCAAATTATAGAGATGAAACTAGGGATAGATTTGGTGACAGAGAACCTATGGATGAAGCTATAGAACCACGAATGAGAGAATCTTTTAGAATGGGAAAAGAACCTAGAGAAATAGATTTTAATAGAGATAGACCTAGCGAGATGCCCAATAGAAATAAAATGCATCAAGACCTTGATCGTGAACCACCCATGCTTATGGATGATCCACAAAGAAATCGTGAGATGGCATCACGTTAAACGTGCCATATATACTAGCTACCCATCCCCCATACAACTGGCTACGGTGGCCCTAGAAAGGAAAATAAAATGCAAGACGCAATGGTAGAACAAGTAGAAACTAAATCTGCTTTTATAAATAAAAAATATAGTAATGAAGATAAACTAAAAAGAGAAGAAGAAGAACTAGAACAGCTAATGGCTGAACAAAAAGGTGAGGTTAAACAAGAAGAACCAGAACCAGAAAATGCAGAAGAAAAATCTTTTAAGAAACGTTATGGTGATTTACGTAGACACCAACAAGAAAAAGAAAAAGAGTTATCTGCAAAGATAGAGGCGTTACAAGCACAGCTAAGTGAAGCCACTAAAAAAGAGATTAACCTTCCCAAGTCAGATGAAGACATAGAGGCTTGGGCAGCAAAGTATCCTGACGTAGCAGCAATCGTAGAAACAATTGCAATTAAAAAAGCAAAAGAACAAGCTGCTGTATTAGAAGAACGTGTTAGGGCTGTAGACGAACTGCAAATGACTGCAACTCGTGAAAAAGCAGAAGCAGAGTTACTTCGATACCATCCTGACTTTGAGGACATTCGTGAAACAGATGACTTTCATAACTGGGTAAATGAACAACCTCAGTCAATACAGGATGCTTTATATGAAAATGCTAGTGATGCTAGAACTGCTGCACGTGCAATTGATTTGTACAAAGCAGACAAAAACATTACTACTAAAAAGAAAACTAAGACTACAGACAAAGATGCTGCACGATCTGTGAATGCACGTAACTCACGTAGCAAGCCAGATACAAGTGATGGTTCTAAGGCAATACTAGAATCTGAAGTGCAAAAAATGTCTGCACAAGAATACGAAAAAATGTCTGATGATATTATGGAAGCTATCCGTACAGGCAACTTCGTATACGATTTGTCTGGTAATGCCAGATAATCTATTGACATATAGATTTTTTTAAGTATAACTATATGTATACCGTAAGTGGCACAGCCCCTGTAGAGATGGATACCTGTGCCTCTTACACAAACTAGCAAACAACATATCCTTTCGGACAACCTAATGTCTCATGGCCCATTAAGTGTAATATAGGCCAATATTACATAAGATGCACCCTAGTAGAGTTAGCCTCTGTATAAGTATAGTTAGTTTTGCATCTGTCGTGCTCAATGCTATAAGGAGAATTACAATGGCATTTACTTCAGCATCAGGTTACAATAATTTACCTAACGGTAATTTTTCACCAGTAATCTACTCCAAACAGGTGCAACTTGCGTTCCGTAAGTCATCTGTTGTTGAAGCGATCACAAACTCAGATTATTTTGGTGAGATTGCCCAAATGGGTGATTCAGTCAAAATTATCAAAGAGCCTGAGATCACTGTTAAATCCTATGCACGTGGTACAACAATCACTCCTCAAGATTTGGACGATGAAGACTTTTCATTGACAATCGACAAAGCAAACTACTTTGCATTTAAAGTCGATGACATTGAAGAAGCTCATTCACACGTAAACTTCCAAAGCCTTGCAAGTGATCGTGCCGCTTATAGGTTATCAGACCAGTTTGACCAAGATGTTCTTGGCTACATGTCTGGTTACAAACAATCTGCAATTCACGGTAACGCAAACACTGCTAACACAACTGTTAACGGTTCTAAAGCGGTATCAACTGCAGGTTCAGACGAATTGCTTGCCACAATGAAGTTAGATGGTTCTGACTTTAACGCAGGTACTGCAAATCAGTCAATTGCACTATTGCCACGTACTGGCGGTGCAACAGGCACACCTTCTACTGCAGGTGAAGCAAACCCACTTCAACTTATTGCTCGTATGGCTCGTAAGCTAGATCAGCAAAATGTTGACACAACTGGTCGTTGGCTTGTTGTCGATCCAGTGTTCATGGAAATCCTTCGTGACGAAGACTCACGTCTTCAGAACGCAGACTTCGGTGAATCTGGTGGTATCCGTAATGGTCTTGTTGTAAACAACCTACACGGTTTCCAAGTACACGTGTCTAACAACCTACCAACTTTTGGTACTGGTCCTGCAACAAACGCAGCGTCAAACGCAACTAACTACGGTGTTATCGTAGGTGGTCATAGTTCAGCCGTTGCAACTGCGGAGCAGATCAATAAGACAGAAACATATCGTGACCCTGACTCATTTGCAGACATTGTTCGTGGTATGCATCTATATGGTCGCAAAATCCTACGCCCTGAAGCGTTGGTTAATGCGCTTTACAACTTGCGATAGGGAGAACTAGTTATGGTAGCATATACAGCGGCTGATCTTCCTGCACAGGGAAGCTCACCACGAGGTCGTGGTGCTTATATGATTGAGCGTGAGCTTGACATTGCGGCACAAATTGTAACTAACGGTGCAGACTATGCTGCAGGTGATACAGAAACAATGTTAAACGTACCAAAAGGTACTGTTGTTCTATCTGCAGGTATTGAGGTTCTTACTTCAGCATCAGGTACAACAGCAACTGTAGACTTAGGTTTTACAGGCGGTGTTGTAGATAAGTATGTTGATGGTCTTGACATCATCGGTGCATCTGATGGGGATTACGGTAGTACTCCTGCAACAGAAGCTGCACAGATTATGGTTATGACTGCAGACGATACTATTGATCTAAAGTTTGTAACTGAAGACGCACTTACAGCAGGTAAGTTGCGTGTATGGGCAGTATGCATGGACATTTCCTCAATTGGAGATATGCACGCTGCTGAAGTAGCACGTGACGCTCTTGCGTAAATAAAATTTTGAGAGGCTGCTTTCGAGTGGCCTCTCTAACTGTATATAAAGGGATTCAAACATGGCTATTACAACAGCAATGTGTACAAGTTTTAAATCAGAAGTTCTGGGGGGTACTCATGATTTGGATACCCATACATTAAAACTAGCATTAATTAAAAGCGGTATGTCTGGTACATATGGCGCAGCAACAACAAATTATTCAGATGTTACAGGAAACTCTGACGAAGCAACAGGCACTAACTATACAGCAGGTGGACAAAACCTAGATGGTGCTACTATCTCTACAGATGGTACTACAGCTATCGTAGACTTTACAGATGAAGTATTTTCCAATGTAACAACTTCAGCAGCAGGTTGTATTATTTATAATTCTTCTGCTTCAAACAAAGCAATATGCGTAATTGATTTTGGTGGTACGGTAAGTGCTACAGCAGGTGACTTAACTATAGAATTTCCTGCAGCAGCAGCGAGTACTGCAGTCATACGTATTGCCTAACAAATGTCTTTCTATGACTCCTCTGATGCCCTCTACGGCACAGGTAGGTATGGCTCTGCAAGTTACGGAAGCGTAGCTCCTAATGTAGCCCTATCGGGAGTCAGTGCAACTGGCGCAATAGAAACTGTAAGCGTTGGTGGTTTTGAAATTGACATATCTGAGAACTTACTCAGTGTATCAGCTACAGGTGCAATTGGTTCTCTAGGTGTAGGTGTAAGTAAAACTCTTGCAAGTGTAAGTGCTACAGGTAGCATAAACACAGTAACAGAAAATGTTTCAGAAAAACTAAGTAGTGTATCTGGTACAGGTTCTGTAGGTTCTGTAGAACCACAAGTAGATGAAGACTTAAATAGTGTATCAGCTACAGGTTCTATAGGAACACTCACAGTAAATGTAAGCGAAACTTTAGCAAGCGTATCTGCTACAGGCACAATAGGTACAGTAGAGCCTACGACTTCTGAAAGCTTACTAAGTGTAACAGCTACATTTACAGTAGGAACACTTAAACCTAATGTAGCTGAAAGTTTAGCATCTGTATCTGGAACAGTTGGTACTCCTTCAGTAATAGCCAGAGCATCTTCTGAAGCTGAGATAGTAGGGTTAGAACTTACTGGTAGTATTACAGAACCAGAAGCTACTGTAGACGAAGGTTTACAAAGTGTATCTGCAACAGTATCTGTAGGTAGTGTAGATGTAACTGTAACTGAAAAACTAGCAAGTGTATCTTCTTCTGCTTTAATAAACTTACCAGTAGGAAATGTAACATCAATTCAATTTGATTACGAAGCAGTTAAGCACAGATATAATCGTAGACGTACTGTTATACTACCGAGGGTAGCGTAATGCCATCTACACAATTTGAAAGAACTGTTTTAGTCAGAAGTCAATCTAGGATTGTATATATTGATCCTGCTACCTTGACTTCATCTAAAGATAGAACAGTAATAGTAGAACAACAAGATAGACGTGTTTCTGTAGAAAGAAAACCTACATCAGCAGATCGTGTTGTTTATGCAAATGAGGATTAATATATGAGTTTTCGTTGGCCTAGTAAAGACCCAGATGAAACGTTAGATTACAGTGTAGATTGGTCACGATTTCTTGACACAGCAACCATCAACTCTGTTATATGGTTTGTTAAGTCATCTTTATATAACACAAAAACAAGACTAAATGCAGGACAAAATTTAACTAATGCTTCTAGTAATGCAGTTACAGATAGTATACAAAATGTATCTCAGACAAATACTAACACTGTAGCAACTATAAATATATCTGGTGGACAGAATAATGTAGAATATACTTTCTTTTGTCAGATGACAGATGATACAGGAAGCACAGCAGAACGTAGTATTAAGTTAAGATTAAAGGAACGTTAATATGGCATATGATTATATTGGACTTGTCAATGACGTAAACCGTAGACTTAATGAAGTAGAACTAACATCAACTAATTTTGGTACAGCTACTGGTGAATATTCAATGATTAAAGATGCTGTAAATGCATCTATTCGTTATATAAATCAACATGAATATGAGTGGCCTTTTAATCATGTAACTGCTGAAGAAACAATGACTGCAGGTGTTGTACGTTACGCATATCCTACAGATGCAAAAACAATAGACTTTGATAGTTTTAGAATTAAACGTAATGATACTTTAGGTAATGATACAAAACGTCTTACAATATTATCTTATGAAGAATACTTAGATAAACACGTAGACATAGAATATAACACTTCATCTGCAAGAGGTATACCTGACTATATCTTTCGTTCTCCTAATCAAGAGTTTGGTTTTGTAAGAGCACCAGACAAAGCATATGAATATGTATATGAATATTACAGACTACCTGTAGACTTATTAAATACAACAGATGTTCCTACTGTGCCTGAACAGTTTCGTTACATTATTGTAAATGGGGCTATGCATTTTGCATATATGTTTAGGGGAGAAACCCAAGAATCACAAGTAACACAACAAAGGTTTATGGAAGAAATTAAAAGTATGCGTAGTCTATATGTAAACCGATACGATTATCTTAGGTCTACCGCAATAACACAGAACGCAACATCAGTCAGTTCATTTAGAATTTAGAGTTAATGTATGCCTACGAATCGTGAAACATTTCCCATTCAGTTTAGTGGTGGGCTTATAACAAATATGAGTCCATTGCAACAGGGTTTACAAATGCCCGGTTCTGCACGAATACTGAGAAACTTTGAACCATCTATTGAGGGTGGATATAAAAGAATACTGGGATACGATAAATACGATTTAGATATTATACCGCCTTATGGTATACCCGTAGTACATGGTGCATCACAAACTGGTACAAGTTTAGCTATTGCAAATATTAGAAAAACACCAGAAACTGGTGATAAGTTTAAGCTAGTACATGGTACTGCAAACATAAATGGTACATCTACTATTGGTACTGCAAATGGACCAACTGCTCTTGTTAACGGTGCAGTAACAGCAAACAACACTATAATTGTAGATACGGTTGCTTCAGGTACTATAGCACAAGGACAAGCTGTAACAGGCGTGGGTATTCCAAGTAACGTTACAGTGTCTAGTGTTACAGCAGGAGCAACAGGTAACTTTACTGTAGTATTAAATAGTAACGTAACTGTAGCAGATAACTTAGCTTTACAGTTTACTTTTAAAACTACTACCTTTGCAATAGATGGTATAACAGGTACAATACAAACAGGTATGGAAATTGTTGGCACTGGTATTCCAAGAGGAACAACAGTACAAGCTTTTTCATCACCAAATATTACAATAGGTAGTGCAGCAGATACACTATCATTAGTACTTACAGATGATACTGCATTAGAGTTTAAAACCGAGTATACTATTGGTGCAAGTGTTACTTTTGACGATGATGATAATAGAGCAACTGTAGATATATCACCTACTCTTGTTGCTTCTCCTGCTAACGGAGATGAAGTAGAATTTACAAGTACAACTACCAAACATCTTACAATAGGGTGTGGTGTTTTTCTTGACTCAGTTATTGTAGCCAGAAATGAAAGTTTAATTAAAACATCTGGTACTGGGTTCTCACTTGTAAATGTGCCAGTATACGGAACAGTTCTTGTAAATGGTGCATCACAAACAGGCAGTAGTTTAATTGTAGATGGATTAACTTCTACACCACAACTAGGCGACATATTTAAAATTGCAGGTGTTGATTTAATTTATACAGTAACTGCAACACCAACAGTCTCATCAGGTGGAGCTACCATAGCAATTGATCCTGCATTAGATAGTTCACCTGCAGATAACGCAGCTATAACTTTTTTAAGTACATCAAGAGAAAATGGTGGTAAAACTAGATTTTCTAGGTATAACTATACAGGAACAGAAAAAATTGCAATAGTTGATAGTCTTAACGTTCCTGCATTATATAACGGTTCTTTATTTACAGCATTAAATGATGCACCAACAGATGTAAGAGGAGCAGAGTTTGTTGTAAGTTTTAAAAGTCAATTGTTCTTTGGTAAAAACAATATATTAACATTTACTGCACCGTTTACAGATAGTGACTTTACAGCAGCAAATGGTTCTGGTACAATATCTGTAGGCACAAACATTACTGGTATGGCTGTATTTAGACAGCAACTTATTATATTTACTGAGTCAGCTATATTTCAACTTACTGGTAATACTTTAGCAGACTTTGAATTACAGCCAATTACCACAGACATTGGTTGTGTAGACAAAGATACAATACAAGAAGTTGGTGGTGACATAATGTTCCTTGGTCCAGATGGCCTACGACTTCTAAGTGGTACAGAAAGAATTGGTGACTTTGGATTAGGTGTTGTATCTAAAACAATACAGAAAGAAGTAACAGACTTTATTACAGCTAACACATCTTTTACAAGTGTAGTCATACGTAATAAATCACAGTACAGAATACTAGGTTACAATAACAATATAGGACAAGCAAACGCTCAAGGCATACTTGGTACACAAATGGCAGGTCAAGGTGGCGAGGGAATGTCATGGGCAGATTTAAGAGGAATAAGAGCATACGTAGCAGACAGTAGGTTTTATCAAAATGCAGAAACAATTGTATTTGCAAATGATGATGGATACCTATACCAGATGGAAGAAGGTAACAGTTTTGATGGAGATAACATCCAAACAACTTTTGCTACACCTTATATGCCAATCAATGATCCAAGAATACGTAAGACATTTTACAAGATGTTTTTGTATACTGATCCACAAGGTAGTGTTTCGTTTGACGTAAGTTTAAAACTAGACTTTGACCAAAAGAATAGTGTACAGCCTACAAAGATTGACTTTAACAATGCTACAGGAACAGTTGCATTTATGGGCGCAGCTACATTTGGATCATCTGCAGTGTATAGCTCCAAACTAAAGACACTGTTTGAAACACAAATAATTGGATCAGCTTTTGTTGTATCTCTACAGTACACATCAGATAGCGTAGACCCCCCATTTTCACTAGACGCTATTACGTTAGAGTACACAACCAACACACGAAGGTAAAATAATATGGGTACAGGTTACACACGGAACGATACAGCAAACAACATTGCTGACGGTAACGTTATTAACGCTGCAGACTTTGATGGTGAATATGACGCAATTGAAGCTGCATTTAATTCTTCTACAGGCCACACACACGATGGTACTGCTGCAGAAGGTGGTGCTATTACAGTTATTGGTCCTGCCCAACAGCTAGTAGCAACATCTACATCTATTAATCCAAGCACCAATGCAGGGTTAGACTTGGGTACATCCTCACTACAGTTTAAGGATATATATATTGATGGTGTAGCTTATATAGATAGTTTTAGTGGAGACATGTCTGTTGACACAAACAATAAGTTACAATTTCGTGATGCAGACTTATCCATTAACTCTAGTGCAGATGGTCAATTAGATGTTGCAGCAGATACTACAGTAAAGATTACATCACCAGAAGTTATCATGACAGACGATGTGAGACTGCAGAGTGATGCCTCTATTCTTACATTCGGTGCAGATGACGATGTTAAACTTACACACGTAGCTGATACAGGTCTTGGTGCTACAGCAGCAAGTGGCTTTCAACTATCACTACAAACATCTGACATTTCTGTAGACAGTGGTAATACAATTGGTAAGATTAGCTTTAATGCTCCACTAGAAGACAGTGGTACAGATGCTATTCTTGTAGGTGCTGAGATTGAAGCACAAGCAGAAGCTAACTTTGGTGCTGCAGATAACTCTACTGCTCTTATCTTTAAAACAAACACAAGTGCTGCAGCAACAGAGCGTATGCGTATTAAGTCAGATGGTGATATACTGTTTACTGGTGCATCAGCCAACATGACTTGGGATACTAGTGCTAATGCATTAGACTTTGCTGATAATGCGAGTGCTGTTTTTGGTACAGGCAATGACCTTACAATTACACACAATGGTACAAACACAAGTATCGTAAACACTACAGGTGAGCTTACAATACAGGGTGATGGTATTACAGTACAAAGTGATACTGGCACTGAAAAGTATATGGATATGGATGTTAACGGTGCGGTTAACCTATACCATAACAACGTAAAGAAAATTGAAACAACAGCAGATGGTGTAGACGTTAGTGGTGACATTAGCGTTGGTAATCTTAACGTAGATACAAACACAATATCTTCTACAGATACTAATGGTAACATTAATCTATCACCAAATGGTACAGGTACTGTTGTAATTAATACTGATCTTGATGTAGATAATGTTAACATAAATGGTAATGCTATTACATCAACAGATACCAATGGAAACATTGACATAAATCCGAATGGCACTGGTATCGTTAAACTAAAATATAACAATTCGGATGTATTAGTAACAAGTGCCACTGGTGCAACTTTGACAGGTGCAATTGCTGCAACTACTTTTAGTGGTCAGTTAGATGGTACTATATCGTCAGCTACAACAGCAACAACACAGAGTGCAGGTGATGACAGTACAAAAATTGCGACAACTGCATACGTTGACAATGCTACTGGTACTGGTAGCAGCGCATCTGACGCAAACGCACTTGCATTCGCAATAGCTTTAGGGTAAAATAAAATGGCAAACACTTTTAAAAATTATGTAAGTAGTTCGGCTGTAGGCACTTCTGAAACAACAATCTACACCGTACCATCAAGTACTACTGCAGTTATCATTGGCTGTAATATAGCTAATGTAACAAGTAGTCAAATAAGAGTCACTGTAAAAGTTGCAGACACACATGTTGTGAAAGAAGTACCTGTACCTGCAAACTCTGCAATATCTGTTTTAGACGGTAAAATAATTGCAGAAACAACAGACACTGTAAAAGTGACATCTAATACAGCAGCAAGTGCTGATGTAATCGTGAGTTCATTGGAGATAACATAATGAGTAAATATATCGGTACTCCTGTAGTAAGTCTTGTTACAGATACTGTAGACGTAACAGGTGATATTACAACTACAGATGCTACACCAGAGGTTATCATAGTAAATGATACACATGAGGATACCGATGGTGGACGTGAAGGTAAAGTTACGTTTAAAGGACAACAGTCGGGTGGTGAAGAAACTACACTTGCACAGATACAGGCTTCACATGACGGTACATCAGACGATGAAAAAGGCGATTTGATATTCAAGACTAATGACGGTTCTGATGGTGCTAGTCCAACTGAGGCTATGAGGATTGATAGTGATCAAAGAATCTCTATGACAAGAGGGGATGCACTAGCCGAAATAAAAATGGATGCTAATAGGTCTAGTGCTGATCAATCAATAGGACGGTACAGATTTTATTGGAACGGTACTGAAGTAGCCAAAATAGAAGGGATGGCAGGGTCAGATACTACCAACAAAGATGATGGTCAATTAAGATTCCAAACAAGAGAAAGTGGTAGTGCTTTAGCAGAAGCTATGCGTATCGATACCAGTGGCAATGTTGGGATTGGTTTAACTAGCAATATATCAAGCGCACTTCATGTAAATTCAGAAGCAAGTTTAGGACCAGATAATAACAACAGAATGATTGTAGGTTCTACTTCTGGTGGTGTTGGTTCTATTGGCACTATTGAAGGTGGTACTGCTTCTTTTAACACTATGACTTTTAAAGGTGGTAAGGTTGGTATTGGAGAAACCTCACCTAATGCTGATTTAGTTGTCAAACAGAGTGGCTCTGCTTTTACGCCAAGCGGTAATACCGTTGCTCTTTTTCAAAGAAATACAGCAACTGGTTCTGGATGTATGGTAAGTATTTTATCTGGAAATAACTCTGCTGCTGACCTTAATTTTGCTGATGCTCAAGATGAAGACATTGGTAGAATTAGGTATAATCATTCAGATAATAGTATGCATTTTCAAACTAATGCTAGTGAACAGATGCGTATCGACAATAGCGGTAGATTAGGAGTAGGTAGTAGCAGTCCTTCTACCTATAGTGGTAGAATTGTTTCTCAAATATCAGGAGGTTCTTCAAGCCCCACTATAAGTTGTGTAAATTCAACAGTCGGTGGAACTTTGAGAATGATAGACTTTTTTCAAGGTACTAGTACTACTCGTGTAGGTTCAATTCAAAGTAACGCTAGTTCAACTGCATACAATACTTCTTCTGATTATCGCCTCAAAGAAAACGTAACTGACGTAACTGATGGTATCACAAGGGTAAAACAACTAGCACCTAAACGCTTTAACTTTATTGCAGATGCAGACACTACAGTGGATGGCTTTCTTGCTCACGAAGCTGCAACAGTTGTGCCAGAAGCGGTTACTGGTACAAAAGATGCGGTTGATAGTAATGGTGATATTGACCCACAAGGCATTGATCAATCTAAACTTGTACCATTATTAACTGCTGCACTGCAAGAGGCAATAGCCAAGATTGAAACACTCGAAACAAAAGTAGCGGCACTGGAGGGAGAATAACATGTCAGGATATATAGGCCCAATACCAGTACCACAGGGTATACAAAGAAAACAAAGCTTTACTGCTACTGCTAGTCAAACGACTTTTAACACTAACGGTTACACAGATGGTGACTTCATCAATGTGTATCTCAATGGTGTACGGCTTATAAATGGTACTGACTATACAGCCACAAACGGTAGTGACATTGTATTAACAACAGGTGCAAGTGCAAGTGACGTACTTGACTTTGAAACATTTGATACTTTTGAACTAGTCAACCAAACATTTGATAATGTAACACTAAAGAACCCTACCCATGAAGACACAGATGGTGGTAGAGAAAGTGCAGTATCATTTAAAGGTGAGCAATCAGGTGGAGAGATTAGCACACTGGCTCAGATACAGGCATCACACGATGGCACTGCTGATGATCAGAAAGGTGACTTAATCTTTAAGACCAATGATGGTAGTGACAATGATGCACCTACTGAGGCTATGCGTATTGACTCTGCTCAAAATATTCTTATTGGTGCAGGTAACACTTCTTCTGTTGGTGTAGGTGGTGGAACAGGTATAGTACAAATAGCTGATACTTCAGCAATACCTATATCTGCAGTACGATACGCTAACTCATCTGCAGGGCCATTTATTATGTTGGGTAAAACAAGAAGTGCAACAGTAGGAACAGTTGGTAGTGTTGTTTCTGATGGAGATGATTTAGGAACTATAAGATTTCTAGGTGATGATGGTACTGATATAAACAGTACGGCTGCTACAATTCGTGCAGAAGTAGATGGTACTGCAGGTTCAAATGATATGCCGGGAAGATTATTGTTTGAAACTACGGCTGATGGTGCGGCATCTACAACAGAACGTATGCGAATAAACTCTGATGGACAATTATTAGTCGGGGCAACTACAGCAGCTTCTACAAATATAAGTTCTGTTTTTGCCGCAAATAACTCTGCCACATCAGTTACATCAGGTAATGGTGCAGCAATAGCAATTCAAAATACAAATACAACAGATAATACTTATTCAACTATATACTTTCAAAATAGTGCAGCAGCAACGGACTCTGCTATTTATGGTGTGCATGAAGATGCT
>BCSF01000240.1_pt1 | contig 24260 bp, 34 predicted proteins | sample 1016431 | NCBI WGS metagenome assembly BCSF01 (sample SAMD00045685;SAMD00045686;SAMD00045687;SAMD00045688;SAMD00045689;SAMD00045690;SAMD00045691;SAMD00045692;SAMD00045684;SAMD00045690;SAMD00045691;SAMD00045692;SAMD00045684;SAMD00045685;SAMD00045686;SAMD00045687;SAMD00045688;SAMD00045689, study...
CACGATCCTCGCCCACTACTACGCCCAGTTGGGTTGCAAGCAGGGCGGCTTCGAGTATGAGGGCGAGCATGTTGCCGATCCCGATCACTTTCTGCCTCCAGAGGAAGCAGTTCGAGAGTGGGCCCGCCTTCGAGAACTCGAGGGAACAGAGGCCACTCCTTACCTCGCAACCATCTTCGACCTGTACCGGCGGTACCTGCAGAAGGAGCCGCACGTTTCTGACCAGGTGGTCGCCGTGGAGCACCAGGCGAAGTTGACCCTGGGGCTCAACCACGAGGGCGTGTTCGGCCTGTGGATCGACAAGAACCTGTCGGAGCCGCGGCTGCTCGACTGCCCTGGTCTCGAGGAGCCTGTGCCCGGAGTGCCTGGACTGCAGCACGGCAAGCCCATCGAGGTGACCAAGCGGTTCGACCTCGTGATGCGGCACAGCGCTGACGGTCGCACCTACATCTGGGACCACAAGGTGACCGGTGGCAGCGTGAGCAAGAAGCGGGCTGAGCAGTACTCGATGGACGGACAGTTCGCTGTCAACCGCATCATGGGTCGTCAGTTGTACGAGGACTTCGGCGGAGTCATCCTGAACCTGGTACAGCGGCGCAGCCCCTGGACGGTGAGCCGGCAGCACGTGCCGCCCACCCCCTGGCGAGACGAGCAGTTGTGTCGCCAGATTTACTCGAAGGCTCACTCGCTGGCGAACCAGTTGGTGAACTACAAGCGCCACTACATCACCGAAGGTGATTGGCAAATGACCCAAAACGAACTGGTCTGCTACCACCGCTACGGCAAGTGCGGTGCGTTTGACTTGTGCCAGTACGGACCGGAGAGTGAGTGATGCCCTACTGGACAGGTGACGGTACTGATGCTGCGCGGCGACGACGTGCCCGACGAGGGTTCTCCTCGGGGGCTGTCGGCGAAGTGGTCGAGGAGGGCGTCTGGAAAGGCTACCGCTCTGGGCCCGAGCGGAAGTATCGAGTATGGCGTTCTGTCCACGAGGGTGTCGTTCGGCTCTGGGTCTTCATCGACTCGGGGTCCAAGCGCAAGCCGTACAAGCCGGCTCGAGAGTACGACATGAAGTGGCTGCGCAAGCAGAAGAAGCGCGGTCACGCCTTCGCCACGACCGAAGAGTACGTCGAGCCCGAAGTATGAGGTTCGCGTTTACAGTCCGCCCCGACTGTAAACAACAAACAGGCCCCGCCGACTGAGATCCGTGTGTTACAGTCGGCGAGCCTTTCGGGGCACTACCACAACAACAACATCACTGGAGGCGACCATGGCGCATGCCACGGTCATGGGTATGGTCTTCGGCCAGCCCAAGCGCATGAAGACCTCTATGGTCGCGAGCGCATTCCCCAACGCCCTATGGATTCCGGGCGAGGGAGTGAACGCGATCAAGAGCGTCACGCAGAACGAGTGGGGCTTTGAGCCCACCGTGTACGAGCATCCGGTCAGGACGCTTGTAGACCTGCTCGACCTACTGACCATGCTCGAGGAGCAGGGGCTCGTTGATTCCTACCCGGCAGTCTGTGTCGACGGGATGACGGCTCTGTGCGAGACGAGCCTGAGGTTCTGGCAGGACAACCCCAAACTCACCAACAGCGGCAAGGTCGACAAGTTCTGGCCGTACCAGCAACTCAAGGACAAACTGCTTCGACTGGCTGAGAAGTCCCGACACATCGGTGTCAGCGTCTTCATGGTCGCTCACGAGCAGGCTCCTGGCGCTGGCATGGACGGCAGTTTCGTCCCCGGCGGTCCGTCCCTGGGCAGCAAGGGGCAGGTCGTTCGAGTGCCTGCCTGGTGCGACTTCAACGCCCGTGCTGTCGTGAACAAGGACTACCCAGACCTTTGGGTCAAGGGCGGCCTGTTGGCCGTCCCTTGTTCCTGATTAATTACTTGTTTTGTAGTTTTACTCTTCCTTTGTTGTAGATTGTCCAATATACTTGTTGGATCGCTTCAATAGTTTCTATTGATTCATGAGACAGTATCTCCTTTACAATTTTTACTTTTCCGTCTTCAATTCCTCCTGATGCCATGTTAACCCATTGGTATTGGGTATCGATCATGAAGTAAAATTGAATCTGGTACTTTTCATTCAGCTTTGTTTCTTGTGCAATAAGCTCAAATAATTCTGTTAGTGTTTTCATGTTTTTAGTTTTTTAACGTTTTGTTATATTTGTAACATTTTAGGGGCTTTCCCTTTCTGCTTTATTAAATATACAAATTTCTTTCAAATATTAGGCTATTCTTTCAAATTTATTTCAAGGGGTTTCTATCTGGTTTTGGTGGATCATGGGCGGCCTCGACGTCGTGCCCTTTGATTGCATTTTGCAATTTAATGAGCTGCAAAATTTGAGCTGCAGAATGTTATATTTATAACAGTTTGTTATATTTATAACAAAGCATCTGGATCTTACGAGCTCAAAAAATCGAGCTGCTGAATTTTACAGCTGCAAAAAATCGAGCTGCAAAATTTGACGAGCTCAAAAAATCGAGCTGCAAAATTTGAGCTGAAAAAATTTTGGGCCTTGCCCATTATATATTGGGCCCCCCTTATTAAATTTTATTGCCCCCCCTTATTAAATTTTACAATCTGGAGTAAACAAGAAACGGGCCCTGCTTATTAAAGCTTAGGCCCGTCTCGAAAACAACTGATAACTAAAAACTACTTATGAATGATTAAATATACAAAAAATTATCTGAAGTCAACATTTATTTTTCTTTCCATGCTTAAAATTCTTAGTTCATAATTACTACATTGTTCGACGGTCTTATTCAGTTTCTGATTTGCATCATGTGTTAAATACGGTTCTGTTTTTACTTCTGTTTTCATCTTAATTATTTTTTATTGATTCCCATATTATTGCTTGGTATTGATACCCTGTTAAATTTTGTTCCTCTGCTAAATCAATCGTTAAGCTCTGAAGCTCCTCGTATAATTTTACATTTAGTGCCTTTGGTGCTATCATTCTATTAAAACTAGCCCTAATATGCCATCTATCAATAGTAACAAACTTATCGTTTAAATATGCTATATTCTGAAGAAATGCATATGTTTTAGGGCTTGATATATCAATGCACTCGTTTAATTGTGCTATATTGAATGCCTTCTCCTTATTCTTATTGAATGTGCATACCTTTACGTCCTCAGGTGTCAATCCCTTATTAACTGCATCTAATACCGTCTCAGTGTCGACTAAATTACGCTCCCATTTATTATGCGGACTTAATGCACTTAATACACTAGCAACGGTCTCCGCAGTATATCCATATTTTACCGCCATTCTTTGTGTAAATTCATTAGCGTTAGAATACCAAAATTTGCCATTGATTTGATCCTCCTCTGACGCAATATCGAAGAAGAATTTTAAATTGTCCTTTACTTTATTCTTTTTATAGTAGGTTAATTCCATGTGTTAAATAAATAAGTTAATAATAAATATCAATATTAGTAGGCCTATTGAATAGGCCGCAAATAATTCACTATGTTTTTTGCTGTTTTTCATTGCTTGATCTATTTTGTTCCTGAAGTTTCTTTTGTTCCCTGTCAAATTTAGCCTGTCTTTTGATCTTTGCTAAATTATGCTCCCAACGGTCTCTAGCTAATCCCAAAACTCGATATTTCTATAATATTGTACTGAATTCTGATAAGACCCTGTAGTGCCTTTTTTGACGTCGTCTCTGGAGGGTATTAAATTTCCGTAATAATCTCGAAAACGTTGTTTCGGTAACATACAAGCTCCACTCCTTAATAAGTCCATACATAATCTACCTATTGATCCTTCTAATTTCCATGCAGTGCCGCCATTTATCAAGGCTTGGAAGTAATCGTTATTTGTTTCCTTTTGCAGCTTCTGAATTGTTTTATAGTGCATGATATTATTTTTTTATAGTTACTATGAATATTTTGTCTGAAAATACATTCTCTTTTCGTACATTTGAGATACGTTCATTGAGCTCTTGTAAAAATTCATCCGTCGGTACCGAACCACTGTTTAAATTCCATTGAGCACCGATTAACCATTGCTCTCTTTCTTGTACTGAATAAGCTGCAGTACATTTCCAATCGTAGATACTAAAAATTCTACCTTTAAATAGTACAAACCATTCGAAGTTTGTTTTGTCGAGCCCGTCGTTCAAATCGTAGGTGGGTTGCCCTAGAATCTGGAGGAGTTCTGAATAAGTAGCATTTATTCTACCTTTGTGGGCGGTTGATACGCCACTCTGAATAACTTGATCTTGTGTTAATGTTTCCATGTGAAATAAATTTTAAAGTTTCCCAAAGATATTCGAAAAAATTTAAAATAGTCAAGTCACAACCCTGTTAAAATTATGTTAAAATTTTGGGGGCACGTAGGGCTATAACCCAGCCCCCCGTTATTAAAGAGCCCCACTTATTAAAGAGCCCCAGATATTAAACAGCCCTAGTTATTAAAGAGCCCCACTTGTTAAAGAGGCGACTTCCATATTTCCATATTTCCATTTCAGTTCGATAGCCCCCCTTATTAAACAGAAAACCAGCCCCCCTTGTTAAAGAGAGCTGGTCTTCATTATGAAAGTGCAAAAGTAATTACTCACATTTTTCGTAGAGTTCTTTCAGGAACTTATAGTTCTCCTTTTGAGAAGCAAACACTTGAATGTGTTTGCGACGACACATCTTCTTAGCAACCTTCAGATCTAGCCCATCCTTTTCTAAGCTCAACATCTTAAGTGGTCTAATCATTCTTGTAGTGAATGGTGATGCTACCATTTTCTCAGAGAGCACCATAGCGAAGTCGAAAACATTCTTAGCTGTCTTCAGGTCTAAGGTAAAGTTAAGGTTGTTTAAATCGTTCTTAAGTTGTTGTACGCTTGAGCCATTCATTAACTCTAGTGCAGAGAAAACAGTCAGCTCTCCTTTGGTTTCTTCGCTCCATGCTTCTGCAATCGCTTGAGCTTCTTTTACAACCTCATTACCATTATTACCTGCCCAATTAGCGTAGGCTAATGCTTTCCACTTGCTACCTGTATTATTAGCGTCTCTACAGGCATAACTAGAGTCTTCGATATCCTGAATAGCATGGTTGATTACATAGTGCACAGGAAGCTCTAATTCGATGAGGGCTTGAATACGATGTTGTCCGTCGATAACATTTCCTGCTACATCGACTACTACGGGCTGTAGAAGCCCTCCGTATTCTTTAATGTTACTCTTTAATTGTTTTACTACATTTCTATTAACCTCTCTCTGGAATTCAGGGAACTTAAAAACGCTGTAGTCTTTCGTTTGGTGGACGGTGAAGCGTCCTGTCTTTGTGGAAGTAATTGTCTCCATTGTAAAATATTTAATGATTAATATGACACTAATATATAATAACTTTTTAATAAGTGTCAAGTATTAAACATAATTTTAACAAAAAAAAGAGGGTGCTACTTTAGTTCACACCCTCTTACTTACAAGAAACAAATATCCTTCACAAATACGAAGTAAATATACAAATAAAACTATAACAAAATAATATTATCTGATAACATATCTTCCTAAGCTTTTTCCTCTGACTAAATACTCTAATCCGTACCTACAGGCATCGAGGTAGTGATTGTAGGCATCGACAGGCTTTGCATTCTTCTGTGCCCATATATAATTATTCAGTTCCCTGATAATACCATGAGAACCTTTATCGACGACTATCTCGTAGTCTTGCATAAGGGCAATCCCTGAAAGGATTGACCCTTTCTTCTTAATAGCACCACGTACATTAATATCCATACGTTTCAATTCTTCGATAAGTCGTGGCTCACTTGAATCCGCAATAATTAAATCAATACCTGCGTATTGTCTATTCTTGTTTGCGATCTGGCTAGTTGTTAAAGACTTCTCTCCGTAACATTCTCTTACCCACATCTTCTTCTTTTCGTTGTCTAAGGATATTTGACAAAGCGTTGTCTCGTCTTGGCTAAATCCAAAATCCTGACAAAACACCGATAGCTCTGTCTGTTGGTAGTCGCCTACCTTCCAATTCTTATAGATTGTTCCTTCTGCAGATGATAACCAGCTCCCAAGTATTTGGTGCATATACTTATCAGGTCGGTTAAGTTTCATCTCATTAATCTGCTTAAGGAAAGACTCTGATAGGTTCTGCTTATTATCCCTGTAGTCGGTATGTATGTAAGTGCTGATACCTTCTTGTCCGTTGTAGTTCTCTGGAACTCCAACGTTCTGAAACCAACGCTTATATATCCAATGCTCTTTACTTGTAGGGTTTAGGATAAGAATACAACGGTTCTGTTTATTCTGCACACGAACCGAGAAGTCTATCTTATCAAAGTCACTCTCATCGACAAGCTCCTCTGCCTCATCACAAACAAACGTCGTAACGCCATTTAGAGACTTCAGGGCAGCCGTTTGATTACCACTTGATGTTCTGATACCTTTGAAGATAATAGAGCTCCCTGTCTGTATATTTATAATCTCATCCTTAGTGATCCTGAAGTGCTCCTGCATACCCATAAGTTCTATCTTCTCAATAAACTCTGGAATGATAGAGGTGTGTGCTGAACGCATGGTGTATCGAGTAAACAATACCTTGTGCCCTTCTTCGCATACTAAGGTTAACAGGAAGATAGACACACCGAAAGACTTTCCGCTACCACGCCCTCCTGTAATCACAAAGTACCTACTCGGGTTATTAAACAGGGATTGGTATTTAGGGTGAAGTGTTATGTTATTCATCTTCTTCTTCGACGTCCTCTGCGTCGATATCTATGGTTTTGCTATCCTCAATCTGAGGTGGGTTGTTGTAAAAGTTTATAACAGGAGAGATGTTCTTCTTACCTCCTCCTGCATCATTCATTTCATTAGGTTTACCGAAGCCATACTCCATAAGAAGTTTCATGTGACCTAAACTTCCTTTCTTCCCAAACTCTGCTAGAGTCTCCATAGCCTCCTGCTCCGAGCCGAACACCTTCTTCATGGCGTTCACAGCATAGTTGCTTATCTGCTTCTTCTTAGCGTCGTTAACACGAGCTGGTTTGCTAGTGACAGGCCCATTGAGCTGTACCTTAGCAGGAAGCCTTTTATTATTCTTTCTTCCGTCGGTACTTCTAATGTTATCCGATTTCTGTCTCTTTGCCATAATTTAATTGGTAGGTTTTTCTGTATGCATCGAAGACGGCATCTGTAACATTATCCTTATCGTATATGTAACCCGACCCCTTCTTCCTATTTCCTTGACTAACTATGATCTGATACCTTCCTGTCATCTTATAACTCCTTCCCTCCTTTACAGCCTCAGGGTCAACGTTAACCTTTATATGATTCTTAAGACACCAGCTCATCTCCTTCATAGGGTTGTCCGTCTTAGGACTACCTAACTGATATGGACTTGTCTTCTTCTTAGCCACTATATATATACCCTGCTTTTGATTGAACGAACCATTAATCCTAATCGCTCATACACCTCGTCGAGTTCTTCCTTATTAAGACCATCAACCATATTGTCAAACTTAGAACCCTCCTTGCGGATTAAGAATAGTTTATGCTTGAGAGCCTCATTCTCTTTCTCCAGCTCTACAATCTTTTCGTAGGTGTTGCGTATCTTCTGCTCGTCTGTTACAACTCCCTTAGGGTCGTTGAACATATCCTTAAGCGTATCATATAATAACCTGAACGACCTATCCTCCATAGCAAAAGGAAACACAACCCTAACGTTGTGCAAGACCGTAGCATAGTTCCTATTGATTACACTACCAATAAGTTCTAAAGACATAGGTCTACCTCCATTATCAAGACCTCTAGCCACCGCACAATAAACCGCTCTGGCATAGGTAACCTCTCTCTTCTTGTTGCGAGTATCTATCCTAAAGCCTACCTCTTTCTCAATTATCTTCTTTATGCTTACTAACTTGTTTTTCATATATCTCCTTTAAAACATCTTCAAATATTAACCTACTTATTTTCTTGTGCTCGTCGAAAGTATATTCTACTTTCTCGTCATCCTCATACAATACCGTTGCTTCATCGAATCGGTTGTTGTATATCTCGTCTATCTTCTCAATAGCTTTATGTATTCCTGCACATATAGCATATTCTTCTTTCTCTTCGAAGTGACGAAGTACGCTATCAAAAACGTCAAGATCATTATAAATTAGCCATGCTGATAAGGTTGCTGTGTAAAAGTATTCTGTGATGTCTTCGTTCTCGTGGTTCTCTTGGTTAAAGAAGTCCTCGAACAACATGGTGCTGAATTTCTTGTTTAGCCTCCTCAGAGGCAAAATATTTATTGTAGGTCTCTATGCCCTGCTCGATAAGAAACTCTCCAGAGGCGATAAACTCCTCGCTACACTGAAAGATACCTATATCCTTAGTCTCCTTATTAATTACAAGGAAAGTAAATTCAGAAGCACCAAACACCTTAAGGTATAATGCAGCTTGTAAGTTGTACTTAAAGTTCCTAGCAGACCATCTGAACGAATTCTCATCAACAGGAGAACTTGTTGTCTTAAGGTCGATAACAACAGACTTATCTTTACTAATAGCATCTGCCTTAGCCCTAGTTGCTAAACCTTCTATCATCTCAATACCTGACAATTCTCTGTCCATATCGCTAAGCAAATACTCGGCATGTCGGTTGCTTCTTACAGCGTCAGCTATCCAATAAGCATTATCTAGTTCCGACTTAGTATAAACCATGTGCTCTCCGTGCTCGGCAGTAGCCTCCTTAAAATCATTACGGGCTTTAGTGCCCTCCATGATAATCAGATCACCTACCTTCTCTGGCTCAAGTAAACATAGATGAATAAGACGTCCATCTCTAAAAGCCTGTATGGGTTTATCATCTCTGATAAGAGACTTCTTATATTGCTTAGGGCCTTCGACGAGCTTCTTAAGGGAGGAACTGCTTAAAGCATGTTCCCCTAAATACCCGTAATAAAAAGAGTCGTCGTCCATCCTTTGGAGGATGTCCTCTCGACTCCACTGCTCTCCATTTAAAAGTGTAATCATTGTTCTATGTTTTCTTTCTCGATTAGGTATCCTATAATCATCGCAAGAAAAATATTGCTAATATTTATAGGTATAAGGTTGTCTAGTAAAGTTATGGATAACCAAATGATAAATCCAAGTATTATACTTGCAGCTCTCATTTCTTTCTATTCTTCCACTGCATATAGCACACAGCCATTCGTTGCTGTAGGTTAGGATACTCGGTCTCCATTGTGGAGTCAGTAATGCATCGCTTCATAAACGACGCTTGTTGTTCTTCAGAGGTGGGTTTTGGTAATGGCATCTTGTTGTGATTTTTCGATTTCTATTTGTAGGTTCGCTAAAGCTCTCCAAGCTACTTTAGCAGAATGACGTATTCCATCGTCGTCTATTTCTCCAGACTGAATTAGGTGACGTGCTAGAGCGTCTAAGTGGTCGTTCGACTTACCCCTATCCCAATGCAGTGGTTTATCTGAATGATGTTGTTGGTTACCTGCCCATGAGCATTTAGCAACCTCCATAATCGCATCTGGAAAGTACTTTAGTACACCTGAGAATACAGGCTGTTGCTTCCTAGAAAATGGCATTATCAATACGTTGAATCAAATATCTTAATTCATAATGCTCAAAGCGACCTTCAATCTTACCTTTGTAGGTAGAGATGTTTACGTCGTACCAATTCTTGTCAGTCTTCTCATCCTTGATAAGTGGACTAATCTTTACGTCTATTTTAGGCATACAATAACTTTTTTATAAATATATGTATTTATTCAATACATTTCAACACTCGGTGTCTTAAATGTTTGATGTGGGATAATTTTACTTTTACCACCTCATCTTTCTTACCCCACTTCTCTCTGGTGTATATCTTCAAGAAGTCTTTCTTAGTCTTCGTTTTCTCTGTTACATTCTCCATAACAAATCGAAGTAAGTCTTCTCGAAAGAACACACGAAACACATTCCTATCTTCAAAGTGAAAAGCAATTAGGGTGGCTTCACCACGAAGCCAACCCTTGTTACCATGAATGTTAGTTAGCTCTAACCAAATGCAGTCGTTGTACCTATTACCTTTCACATCGACACCTAAGCCACTTACCCATAGGTCAATATGCTTATACATATCTTCCTGCTCGGTGGCTCGTCGAACGTTAGGGTTCTTAACACGAATGCTCTTAATGAACAATTCCTCAAAGAAGTTGCCATCCTCATAACAACGCTTATATCTTTCCTTACTGACCTTCTTCATTATAAAGGTCGTAGTACTTCTTCAGATTGGAATATAGTTTCCTTACACACACTCCACAAGAGCTCACCTGTTGATTTCTATTAAACACTCGGTTAGAAATCTTAATTAGCTTTCTCTGGGTAGCAGGATCAATAACACCTATATTACTACTGAATAATTCGCTTAGGTAAACATACTCGTCCTCAGTAAAGCAATTAGGCTTACGATATCTAAAGAGTTTATTCAGCCTAGCTTTTCGCTCATCACATCCGCAATCTTCACCTGCAACGAACTTAACCACATTTGCAACTCCCGTAGCCTCAAAAACCTTTTCAAGCGTATCACCCAAGCCTTCTGAGGCTTCCTCCCTCTTCGCTTTCCATTCTTTGTACTCCTTTGTTCTCTTGTCGAGATTCTGATAATAGTTTTCATCTTTTTCCATATTTCTTAAGTTAAATTTTATGATAATCCCCGTTCTTAAAGTCTTCCCAATCCTCCTTGAACTTCTTCTTTAATATTTTCTTATTAGTCTTTATTGTATTAAATATACTAGTCAGGCTAATGCCTGACCCTGTAGCAATATCCCTAAGGCTGTAGTCTGATTTAAAGTACTTCTCCGATAGTATTCTGTCGTACCTATGCCATGTCGACATCTCTCCAGATATCATCGCTAGTAAACGTTCGAAGGCAGAATCCATAGCATGGTCGAATACTTCTTCCTTAAACTCTACAGCACCCTCATGCTCCCATATGTCAAAGAACTGATACTTATCCTTCGACTTCATGAATGAGATGTACATGTTCTTTAGAGTAACGTATATGAAAAAGCGGTTTACTTCTTCGTCGTTATACATGATCTTCTTCTCGTCTTTTATATACCTATGCATCCTAAGGTACATGCTTTGAACGATGTCTTGAGCATCGTCTAAGTTGCACCCAAAGCTAAGCACCATGCTCATCCATAGGTTATGTTTTTGTGCTAATAATTCAAGCATCTTATTTTCATTATTATTTGGTTAGTGTTGCCGTAATACTTTTTTACGTCGTTCATTGAGACCACGTTTTGGTCTCTCTCCCATACTACTCCTTCTAGTGCATCGAACAACGCTTTGTTTAAATTATCATGTAGGTCTGGTTTAGTTACCTTGTAATAAATATATTCAGAATTTCGCTTCTTCGCTGAAAAACTTTTTGGCCACTCGAATACATAGTGGAGCTGGACTATCTCTATTGGAGTATCTGCACATATAACAGAAAAGCCGTCAGGGAGTCTTTCCCTGACAGCTTCTTGAACTAGAGACTTGTAATCTAATATCTTTTTAGGTTGGTACGTTCTACCAAATCGGGTTACTCTAACCGATTGGTGGGGTACTGCCTTTATTGGTAAAGTTAGGTTTATCATTAATAAATGTGTCTAACCAATCGACGTTAGCATCTGCGATCTGAGGAAAACCATAGTCGTTTACAAAGAAGCTAAACTCGTCGAAGCTTTTATTTCTACTAGCTCTACAGGTTACGTTTATTATATTATTATTATCCTTATCCTTTTCTAATTGTATTTGTGTCTCTGCCTTCTTCTCCATCGCACTTCCTAAGTGTCCTGTTGGTTTGTTAGTATTAAAGTTAGTGTGGATTACGGTTACAATATGAATATTATATTCCTTTGTCCACTGCATCACATTCTGCACCACACTATTCGACTCTTCTATGTTATTAACGTCGGATACCAGATCGGCTATTCCATCGATAATAACCACACCAACATTAGGTGTGTCTTCGATAGCTATTCGAATAACAGATAGTCGTTCTTTATGTGATAGCGAACGTAGTCCGTAGGTACGGTAACATGCATTGTCCATCCCACACATGTCAAGGGTACGCTTAAAGACACGTTGTGCATGGAATTCTCCCTGCTCGGTGTCAAAGTGTAAAATACATTTTCCATCTCTATGACCTTTTAACTTGCCAACAAACTTGTCAGAATCACCTCCAATGTAAGCGGCTGACAATAAGGTAACTAAAAAAGTCTTTTTATGTTTTGGCGGTGCTTGAATAAAGCTAAAGTTTCCGTATGTACCAATAGGTGTTGGATAGGTTACCATTCCTTCTTTTGTGTTGTATGAATGTTCTCCGTAGCTAATAGCTATCGGAGGATGTTCTAGTTTCTTTGTGGGGTCGATATAACATTCTTCCAGAAGTTGCTCTGCAATCAATCGTTCCCTGAATTCTTGCTCTTCTTTTGATAATAACATGTTTCATGTAGGTTGTGTTTAGGATAAAAAAGGGGTCTTTCGACCCCCTTTTGCTAATCCAATAATTAAAATGGAAAATCTGCTTCTACCTCTTTAGCTGGAGGTGGAGCAGGTGCTGTACCATCTTCAGGCTTTACAGCCTTCTCGATGTTACCATCCGTCCAAACCACACGACCATTACCGATCTTGTGCTCTTTCTCTGGTTTGTTCTCCTTTTCATAGGATGTAATAACATAGGCATTCTTGCCGTAGTTATAATCATCTACTACTTTCACTAAGGCACGATAGTATGTGCCATTCTCTGTTTTAGAGATTCTGCTTTTGTCTAGCTTCTCTAAGTCTAGGTTTACTTCAATCCAAGCTCCCATAATTTACTGATTTAATAATTGTTCTACTTCTTTTGTTACTTGATACTTCTTGCGAATATCAGAGACGCTCCCTCCGTTCTTAATATGGTTCTTTGCTTTGTTAAACAAATCACCATTTGACGGCAGTACGGCCTTACCTGTCTTTACAGCAGTTGTCGACTTATTGTGTGTATTTGTAGCATCGGCATCTTTAGTGTCGTCGATAAGGAACAACCCGTTAAGAGCATACTTACGTGCATACGATGATGATGATCCTGAGGACTGAGACCAATCCATACCCTTCTTACTAAAGTCTATTCCAGCTTGTGCCTGAACCTCAATAGATAGTTCTGGATAATCCGAGCAGAATACCTTAGCCTTAGCATTACAGATAGGGAATCCTCCGACGTCGATAGTCTCGTCGGTAAGTATCAGAATCACACCATACTTCAGTAGTATAGGCTTAGCTGCTTCTAAAATACCTTCTAGGTTTCGGTAGTTGTACTTCCCAAAAGAGTTGTACATGTTCTTCGGTGCTTTGAGTTCGTTCTGAATCTTCAGCAACCTTTCTAATAGTGTTAGTGTTTCCATGTTTATATAATTAAAATTAAAGTTCGTCTATATCTGAAAAGATTTGTTGCTTCATAAGGTCTTTGTACTCTTGGGTACAATCGTCTGAGCATAGTTCGAAGATGACCGTTCGTAATCTTTCGATTTCTAGTTGTAGTTCTGCTCTGTTGTCTACTAATGCTTCGACACGAGCCTCTAGGTATGATACTAATGAATACATATTAAATATTTGCGTCAATTATATAATCGTACTGAAATGGCTTCACCTTTCTTCTTCCGTTATCGTGAATAGAATAAACCGCTTCTCTGATTCCTGTAATCGGATGTATGCTTTCGTTAATCCATTCGTTAACCATCTCTACGTCTTTTAAGTTTTCCAAACCTACAAAGCAAAATTTAATTATACAATAGTTTTAACAATTTTAACATTTAAGGACAAGAAAGGGGCTTTCGCCCCCTTCCCTACACATGAAACACAAAGAAAAAACTACGTCCATAAATAAAAGGACGGAGGCTTTAAATCTTCAGTATCAAAATAAACAGTCTCCCTATCGACCGCAAAACGTTGAACCCCCTGCTCCATGAGCGAACGAATGAGCTTAAGACGCTTCTTAGATCCGACGCACCGAATTCGAACAGCTTTACCAACACGATGAGCATTATCGCTAACCAAGCCAAGCTTATCAGCCACAGGTTTAGAAGTATATCCGAGTATGACATTAGGTATGTATTTATGATAGTGGGCAGCTCTATCAAGAGCTACCACAGGCTCTCTTTCCATGAACATATAACCAGACCCTTTCTTGTCTGGTGAGTCGAACATCGACCATCTTAGAACCCTAAGACCTTCGCAATCTAACTCTTCTTCCTTAGTCATACAACAAATATATGAATTTTATTTGATATTTGACAATGTCAAAAAAAACTAGTAACTTCGCCTACAATATGTGTGAGCATAAGTAAAAGAGCCGCACCAAAAGCGGCTCAACAAGTTACTAATAGTGTAAGGCCTAAATTGTTTTGTAATTCCAACGAGCTCGTGTACCTCGTATATCGTAGTGTGTAAAAGAGCTGTAGCGACCTACCCCTCCTTCTTTCAACATGCCTCCCATGATTAAGAACTCAATGGCGTCTGCTACGTCGTCAGGGCTGACACCCTCGACGACTATATCTGCTGCAGTACCTAAGACATGCTGACTAGAATCCTTTGATCCTATATTGCGATTGTATTCTAAGTTTCGATAACCACTATTAATGGTTACGGGCACATTGAAGTGTGCCCTTATAATTTCTAACTGAACAGCTAACATTTTAAGGTTGTCTAAAACCTCCTGTGGTAAATCGAAGTTATGCTTGTTTAACTCCTCTAAACTAAAGTTCTCTGTTAGCTTCATTTGTCATTATCTTTCATTGACGTACCGAAGTAGTACCCGAAGATTGATAAGGCAACTCCTTCTACAATTCCTATACCGTGAATAAACAGCTCCTTGTTAGACTCTGGAACTTCGATGCTAATAATGGCGTAGATAATAAACGCAAATGCTCCTAGTCCGACTAACCCCGTTATATTAAAGAGCCAATCAATCCCACTCTTACGGATTTCGACTTCCCTCTTCCTTGCAGAGTCTCTATCCTCTACTTCGGCTTTATAAGCCTCTATAAGCCATTTGTGAGCCTCTTCTTTCTCCTCAGGTGTCAAAGTATCATCGGTGTCGATAACCTCCTTTAAAACGCCTAAAACGCCTTGATTAGGTAGTAGACTAGCAAGGCTTCCTACCAGCTTACCGACCTTAGTCTCTTTGAATGGTTTTTTAGTTGGTTCGCTCATTGATAACTTCTCTTAATCGTTGTATATCTTTTCTGACTCGTTCTCGCTCCAGCTTGAAGTCGATAACCTCGTTCTCAAGAACTCGGATATCAGGGAATATGTAAGTGTTCTGATTATACCTGAGGCTTTGTAACTCATCCTCATTATCGGTAATTCTACTCTCTAAACCAAAGTACAGATATACTGCTGTACCTACCAAGACAACGATCTGAATAAGCCACTTAATATTTATTGATAGACTGCTGTCATCATTTAGTTTTGGAGCGGTCATCTAGTCGTCGTTTAATCTCTCCTTTCACATAATAGTAACATTCCTTGCCTAAAAGACCAAAGAAGCCACCAATCAGCCCTATAAAGGCTGCTTGAAAAAATCCCATTATAGTTATAGTAGACGCTGTGGTGAATAACCACCCAGCGAAGAACGAAAGTTTAGCATCCATTTCCATAGTTTCTTGTATAGGTAACTAAAAATTAGTTACTTGTTTTATTTAAAGATGTCGTGCACCCAATTAAATCGAACCCTTGTTTCTAAGTACTTAAGTTTCTTATCGTTACCATAAGCCTCTCTTTCGAAGGAAATATTCTCATAAGCCTTAGCTCCGTAGAACGGAAGCTTACATATAAACTCGACGACGTAAATAAAATAGAAAGGAATCACACCCAGCTCTAGTTGCTGTTGAAAGTGAATTGTTTCGTGGTTGATAATCTCCTTAGCTCTCTTCTTCCAGAACTTATCTGTACTATCTCTGTACTTCTCTCTTAAGATCACTACAGGGAATAAAGATATTCCCCCTACCGTCATAAAGATAGATATTGCGTCGAGAAAGTTATCTGAATAGATTACGTAAGGTTTTAGTTTCTTTAACATATTATGTAATTTATGCCCATGAGGGTGTTTCTGCATTTAATTCTTGAGTTCTGCTTTCAGCATCGTAATCAATACTTAATTGATATTCCTCATCAATCCTCTCTTGCGGATCTACATTATCCCAACACCATTGAATAACCTGCTCTGCGGTTAAAGAGTAATAGTCAATAAAGTTGGCATCATCCTTTGGTGGTAATTTTACCTTCAGAAATGTTGCACCATCAAAATCTATATTTTTCAGTTTACATTTAAGCGTTACCGATACGATACAATTATCTTCCGTTCTTTTTGCAACAGAATCTATACTCCATTCGTACTCCATCATTTATGATTTTAAAGCATTAAGTTCTTCTTTTAATAGGTCAATTTCAGCCTTTAGTTCTTGAATCGACTTAACTAATACAGGAATCAGTTTCCCTTGTGATGCCTCTAATTTCTCAGGATTCTCATCATAAACTAAGTTAAGATATTCATCATCTACCTGCTGAAGCTCTTGTGCAATAAATCCTACCTCTTTTACTCCTACTCTTTTACCATCTCTTTGATTCCATTCAAAGGTTACAGGTCGAAGTTTTTCGATAATATTTAATCCATAGTCGCTGTCTTGGATGTCTGATTTATCTCGCTCATCTGATAGAGAAGTAATCGAAGTAACATTACATCTAAGCGTAGAGATACTGCTGTTACCTAAAGTGATTTCGTTAGTAACTGAGGCTGAACTTGCTCTTGCATCATATCCTAATATAATACAATTAGCACCCGAACCTCTAATACCTGTTGTGCTTCCACCTCCTGCATCTCTACCTACATACACACAATTCGTAGCGTTATCATTTCCATATCTGAGAGCGGATTCACCAATAATAGTATTACCATCTCCTAAGTGGTTATATCCTGCACCTGTTTGCCCTGCAGCAGCATAAGAACCAATAATAGTATTAAAACTTGACTCACTATTACTAAATCCCATATATTGACCTGCATCGTGACCAATACAAACATTATCATTTGAGGCTACCCCCATATATCGACCTGCTCCATCACCAAAACAAGTATTTTGATTGCCTATATCATCACTACCACCTGCATTAGCACCCACCAAACAAATACCCGAAGTACCTGTACCATTACTACCAGCTTGATAACCTATCATAACTGAATAATTTGCTGAACCATTACGAGCAGTTCTATGACCAATAGCAACTGTATAGCTACCAAGATCATCACCAAATGAATTTGCAATATCTTGACCAATAACAACAACCCCTGTTGAATCTGTATTATTAACAAGAGTATCACTTTGTGCTGAAATTACAATACCATCGGTATAACTTGTAATTGCTGATGGTTTTTCTAACCCTATCCACATAGCACTATTAGTGCCATCCTTAAAAGCATCACTTAATCCATCTATATCTGAAGCACCTCCGCCCGAGCCACTTGATGCAGCAGTAATTCTACCTTGAGCATCAACAGTAATATCAGCAGAAGTATAAGAACCTGCGGTGACCGCTGTATTAGCTAAATTTAATGTAACAGCTCCCGAAGTACCTCCGCCTGATAATCCTGTACCTGCGGTGACTGCTGTGATGTCTCCTAATCCTGCTACAGCGTTATCGACATAGGTCTTATTAGCAGCATCTGTACCTGCGGAAACTGTATCGATTCCTTGAATACGACCTGTACCACTCAAGGTGATATCACCACCATTGACAACTAAATCCCCTACTAAGGTGGCTCCTGATGCAGTTGTATAAAATTGCTGTATAGCATTGTGAAATAATGAAACTCCACCATTCTCATTACACTGAATAGCCCAATCTGAATTTTGGTCATCGTAAATACCTGCAACTGTTCCATCAACCATGAAAGACCAAATACCTTCTCCTGCGGTATTGGTTATCTGTAGTCCACCCCATCCTGAAGTACCTGAGTTTACAGATAATAAATCTGCTCTGTCGCTCGACTCTGATAGAGTCACTCCAGAACCAAGAGTCACCGATGTACCACTTAGCGTAGTAAAGGTGTCTGAAGCATCACTTCTAAGAAATGATGTGCTGTCTAATCCATCTAATAAATTAGAGTCTGCTGCTTTTCCTGTGGTGGTCAAAAATGCTGAAGCATGTTGACCATCTAAAGTATCTGCGTCGAGTCCATTTCCTGAACCTTCATCTGCTGTGGTTAACACTTTATATTGAGTAGTGTCTCCATCTGCATAAATAGGGCCTGTTGTTGCAAGACCCCCTTGAGCTATTAAATCTAAGTCTACTTGAGAGGCTGTTGTAAAACTTGTCCAATTGGAAACATCGCCAGGATCGGTCGCATCTGGAATCCAATCTTTTAACACCCAACCACTTGACTGAACATTATCACCAACTATAGCCGCAGAAACAGAATTAGTAGCGTCATCAATGTAAATCTGCAAAGCAGCACCATCATAAGTGCCAAGATCTTTTATTCTTATATACCTAAAAGGATTTCCGCTATAATAAGCATTATCTAAAACAGTTATTGTATTAGAACTATCTGTACCATAATGATGTGCTGCATAAAAAATAACTGTCTGATGTCTACCACCTTGAACATCCCATACTGCAAACCTCGCAGAGCCCCTATCACCTGTATTGGTTGCAATAGTGTACCAACCAACCGCAAGGCTTGAGGCTGTATGTTTGCTTATATAACTTCTGTCTATAAACGTTTGGATTTCAGATTCAGTATAATATCTGTCATCATGTGTGTGTGATGCTAAAGCAAAGGCTGAGGCATGATTTCCATCAAGTAAGTCTGCATCTAATCCACTTCCTGAACCATCGACGGTTTTGATTGCAGTAAGAATTTCTGAAGCTGTTTGGTCTGCTGTAGCTCCTGTTTCAATACCGCTTAATTTGGTACGCTCAGCACTTGTGATAATAGAACCTGATCCTGCACTCGATACATCTGAATGAGCGGTGACTGATATCGAACCTAATGCTGTTGTAACATTAGCTGAATCAGTGACATCGGCTCCTGCTTCGATTCCTGCAAGTTTAGAAATGTCTCCTGCCGTAGTAAACTTATGAGTCGTTGACGTATCATCAATATCATCTGCATCGAGAACTACTGCACCTGTTTGTGAGTTTACAGAGTCTACAGTATTAACTTCTGCTCCAGAAGCTATACCTGCTAATTTTGTTTTTTCTGCATCCGTAAATGCGTTAGTATTTGCATTACTCTCGTATGAAGTTTTAATCTCAGAGGCTGTAGGGTTAACCTCAGCCCCTGCCTCAATACCTGCGAGTTTAGATATATCAGCAGCAGTCGTGAACTTATTAGTAGTTGTTGTATCACTAATATCATCTGCGTCAAGAACAACAGCACCTGTTTGAGTATTAACAGAAGTTACATCATTCACCTCTGCACCAGCTTCAATACCGCTTAGTTTTGTTCTTTCTGCTGAAGTTATGATTGCTCCAGAACCTGCACTAGTTACGTCGGAATGAGCAGTAACCGATATGCTTCCTAAGGCAGTGGTTACGTTAGCAGAGTCCGTAACGTCTGCACCCGACTCAATACCTGCTAACTTACTAATATCAGAAGCAGTAGTAAATTTGTGTGTTGTAGAGGTATCATCAATATCATCTGCATCTAATACTACAGCTCCTGTCAGACCATTAACAGAATCTACGGGTGCAGTACTACTTAATGTAGTAGGCTCGTATTCCGAAGATGTAGAGTTATAAACTAATACTTGACCATTCGTCGGAGCAGTAGTTGATACATCTGTTAGGTCTGCAGTATCTAAAGATACAGCCCCTGTTTGTCCATTAACTGAATCTACAGCTCCTGCTGCATTCTCAGGTTGCCATCCGTTTACGGTATCATAAGTAAGTACTTGTCCGTCGGTAGGAGTTGTTGAAGATACGTTATTCAGATCACTAAGCACTGCAGTTCCGCTCATAAGAGCTCCTGCTGCAGCAACATTAGTAGCGTCGGTTACATCTGCACTAGCCTCAATGCCTGATAACTTAGTTTTCTCAGCATCTGTAAATGCATTGGTGTTAGCATTACTTTCGTAAGAGGTCTTAATTTCTGAAGCAGTAGGATTAACTTCTGCTCCTGCTTCAATACCTGCAAGTTTGCTGATATCTGACGCTGTAGTGAATTTATTTGTAGTAGCAGTATCGTCGATATCGTCAGCATCTAAAACAACCGCTCCTGTCTGCGAATTAACCGAATCGACTAAATTGACCTGAGCACCAGCCTCGATTCCTGCGAGTTTACTAATATCTGCGGATGTGGTAAATTTATGTGCAGTAGTAGTGTCGTCAATGTCATCTGCATCAAGGACTACCGTACCCGTTTGAGAATTGACTGAATCAACTGCATTCACTTCAGCTCCTGCTGAAATTCCTGCTAGTTTAGTTTTTTCTGCGTCAGTGAAAGCGTTAGTATTTAAGTTGCTCTCATAAGACGTTTTGATTTCACTAGCTGTTGGGTTTACCTCTGCACCAGCTTCTATACCTGCTAATTTAGAGATGTCAGAAGCTGTGGTGAACTTATTGGTTGTAGACGCATCACTGATATCATCTGCATCAAGGACAACAGTTCCTGTTTGTCCGTTAACACTATCAACAGGAACACTAGGAATAGAAGCATCTACGTAAGCGGTAGTTGCAACCTTAGTTGAGTTGTCTCCTTGTGTTTGCGTAGTGGCTGTTACTCCATCTGCTAAAGAAGAGGTGCTTGTGATTGTAGCAGTAACATTGTCTGCTTCTACATCACCAACAACTAAATCACCCTTATCGTATCCTGTACCTGCAGTGTTTACAGTTGTCGTTGGCTCAACCTCTAACCCTTTAAATAGTTTGAACTTATCAGAGTCACTAGCATCCTTAAATAGACCTGCATACTTAGTAGTTACCCCAGCGTCGGTAGAGTAGTTGGTATAGAAACCTGTATCAACACTATTAGCAGTATTGTTGTTTGCCATCTCGATAAGAGGGTCTTGTACTGATAATGTTTGGGTATCTATTGTAGTAGTTGTACCATTTACATCTAGGTTACCTGTAATCGTTACGTCGCCTGAAATAGTTCCTCCTGTCTTATCATACTTACCTGATTGAAGGCTAGAAATATCAGAATCATTCGATGTGATGTTGCCCTCCGCAGTTGTTAAACGAGAGTCTAAGCCTGAGATGTCTGTATCATTACTAGAGATGTTTGATTCTGCGGTTGTTAACCTTGAATCAAGTCCTGAGATATCTGTATCGTTGCTAGAGATATTAGACTCTGCTGTTGTTAGTCTTGAGTCTAAACCTGAAATATCCGTATCGTTTGACGATATGTTAGCTTCAGCAGTGGTAAGTCTAGTGTCTAGTCCAGAGATGTCAGAATCATTCGATGTAATCTGAGACTGAAGGTTACTATCAGCGTTTGTTCTTGCTGTTTCCTCAGCGTCTATATTAGATTGTAAAGTAGTATCTGCACTCGCTCTAGTTGACGCTTCAGTGTTAATATTAGACTGAAGTGTTGTATCTGCACTTGCTCTAGTAGAAGCCTCAGCGTCGATATTAGATTGTAGCGTAGTATCAGCAGACTGAAGGTTGCTGATATCTGTATCATTAGAGGATATGTTAGACTCCGCAGTTGTTAAACGTGTATCTAACCCTGAAATATCAGAATCATTTGATGTGATCTGAGATTGTAATGCAGAAGAGTCTAGTGTTAGCGTTTGACCACTAACGGTTGCAGTAACTCCTGAGTCACCCGTAAATGTTAAAGATTGGCTGTCTAAGTCAACAGAACCACTATTTGTTCCGTCGGTAATATCTAAGTCTTGAGCAGTAATGTTGTTGTCCACATAATCCTTTACTGCTGCTGAGGTAGGAATTGAAGTGTCATTATCGTTAGCAGAAATACCATCTGCCTCGTCGACAAACTTAGTAATACTAATATTCTCTCCTGAGTCTTTTAGCGAACCAAAAGAAACAGTTCCTGTAGCATCAATATCTCCTTGAGTATTTAATGATACTCCTGAAGCGTTTCCAGAACCATCAGTCAGTTCTTGAAGGTCTGCACTTAATTCCCCGTTATCATTAACTTTTATTAGGGATTGGTAGGTGTCTTTTATTTTCTTATCCTCTAAACTCGCCATGCTTGTTAGTTTGTTTTTGTTCCTTGTTTGATTCTATTTTACTCAACCTCTCAAGAAACTCATTTAGTTTCTTTATATTCTCCTCCTTAGGTTTGTATCTACCCCTTAGTTCACTCATCTATCCTAGATAAATTCCACCAAAATTTACATCCTTGTCTGGATGCATTTCTTCATTAGATGATTCTAAGTATTCAGGGAATAGATAGCTGTAATGATCCATGTAATCCATGAATCGACGTGTATAGAATTCAGCCGTTTCTTGCGAACGTCTTACTAACACATTCAGTTCTTCTGTGGTTATCGAATCACTACTCTCGCTTCTGTGCTTATAGATACCTCCGTTACTTACTTGGAATGCGGCAAAAGGCAGGTAATCTGCCTGTGCAAACCAAATAAGCATTGGCTTGATATAAGTATCAAGTAGGTTCTTATAATCACTATTACCTGCGTCGGAAATTGTGTCGTTTATAATAAGGGTTTGTAGCTTCTGATAAAGCTTACCACCTAAATAGTTTTGTATATGTGTATCCTGAGCAACCTCAACAAACTGCACGATTTTATCAGGGTCAACACTACCACTGATAATCGACTTCTGCTTCAGCTCTCTTACGGTTATAAATAATGCCTTCTGTGCCATAGTTATTTGCTTGTTGGATAAGCTCCTCCGTTAGGCATATCTACAGGTCTGATTGGTAACTCCTCTGGATTAGTAGGAGCTGCATAACCTTCGGCTAATGCCTCGTCTTCACTTACTCTTGTTTTCTTCTTGTAAACTCGTTTCTCCCAAAAGTGGTGGCAGTTCTTACCACCCTTAAACTTGGCTAAGGAATAGTTTCTTCCTTGATGCCCTAACTCTTTATTAACTCCTCTGAAAGACATTTGGTTGATATCCTCCATTCTAAAGACAATATCTCTCGATGTTAAAGACTCCATTTTTTGGCAGAATAAACGGCTGTTAGGAGACTTTCTCATTGGCATGTAGGCATAACGCACCTTGTAACCTTTATTGTCCTGAGAAGACGTCTTAGACGGCTTAGCATCCTTCTCTGATACAGAAGCTAGGTCTACCTTTTCGGTAGACACTAATTCCCATTCGTCAGATACTACTTCTCCGAATTCCTCTAGTTGGTCGAAGAGGTCATCGAATTCTTCATCCGACAAGTCGCACAACTCCTCAGGCACTTGGCTCGACAGCTTTTCACCTGTTTCTTCTTCTCGTTTGATTTTGGTTGCGATATTGTCAAGTTCAGTGAATTCAATCGGTTGTAGTGTTACGAAGTATAGGTTAAGTGCGATGTTGTTAAATGCAAAAATCTCGTCTAGTCCGTCGATAATCCCTTGTTGGAATGGACGGATAACGATATTATCCATAAGGATAGAAGCGGTACGAAGCTCTTCTGCGTTGTTACCGAAACCTGTATTGTCTTTAATACCTAAAAGGATAGGAGATACAATACCATGACCAAGCATGATTTTCTCTCTAGCCTCATCCGATAAGAACTGATATTGAGCATGAGCGTCTGGTAAATGAATTGCCTCGACGGTTGTAGCGTCTTCAGCAGATTCATTAAACTGCATCATAAACTTAGTTCCTCCAGAGCCACCAAACTTATCCATTAACCTTCTCTCGATAAGCTCTTGAGTCTCCTCGTTAGGAATCCCGTTATTAAAGTTTATCATCAGGTTAGGTTGTAGCCCATTCTGAATATTGTTGATATGGTAGTTTGCTACCTCTTCTTCTAGCTCTGCATATTGAAGACATCCATTATAATCTACAGGAGAGTAGTAATAGAAGCCTGACTTATAAGGCTTGAAGATATATAGTTCGATAAGATCATTCTTACCTCCGTTACCAAAGGTCGGAATACGCTTTGGCTTATCGCTTGTCTTAATCTCTGACCACTTAGGGTGATAGTAGTACGCTTCGCACTTACCATTCTTTGCCTTCTCAGCACGAAGGGTTTCCATTGGGAAGTGTACGATTTTAGTGATTGCAGTTTTATTCTTGTTATAAATAACCGTTAAGTCAACTTGACCAAGTACCTTAAGATTATTAACCAACTTAAGCAAACAAAACA
>BCSF01000241.1_pt1 | contig 24249 bp, 38 predicted proteins | sample 1016431 | NCBI WGS metagenome assembly BCSF01 (sample SAMD00045685;SAMD00045686;SAMD00045687;SAMD00045688;SAMD00045689;SAMD00045690;SAMD00045691;SAMD00045692;SAMD00045684;SAMD00045690;SAMD00045691;SAMD00045692;SAMD00045684;SAMD00045685;SAMD00045686;SAMD00045687;SAMD00045688;SAMD00045689, study...
GTAGTCGACCATCTGCATATCCAGCTTGGTCTTCCATCTAACTGAACGCTCGATAGCAACATTCCACCCATAATCGTTAGGAAGCTCCTGCTCGCTCTCGGGGATCGCTACTTGCTTAACTGTGTAATAATTCATATCAAACTCCTTACTTAATATGCCCCCATTATCCTGTCAATCCGATTTGAAGTCAACAGGCAAACACAAAAAAAAGGGATCCCGAAGGATCCCTTGAAAAGACCTAGCCTAAGAAAGTAAGGAGTCTATGGCGAAGGTCTTTGTCTAGTCGGATGTCGTGTTGAGCTCAAGTTGACCTTAGACCAGGCCAGCTGCAAGAGCTTTGTAACCAGCGGCTACTACTGCTCTCTTAGGTGTACCGACTCTGTAGAAAGTTTTAGTTCTTCCTGCAGTATCAGTTCTCTTGTTTGCATAAACTGCAATACCCATCTGAGTTCTGATCTCGCTAACTCTAGCTGCAATCGTACCCTCAGTCGTGTTAAAGAAATTAGCCATCTGCTTTGCAGTACGCTCGTTTCCTTCTACTACTAGTGTGTTGAACACTTTTTCAAAAATAGACATATGTCTTCTCCTATCATATTATTTAAATATGAGTGAACGGAGCCTGCGAGTTATAATACGCTGGTCGTAAAATATTGTGGACCTGGTAATGATGCTCCCAGTCCCGCTCAATCATGACACCTATTATACTGCCATACGCATTTAAAGGCAACGGTTATCTGAAAATAAACTGAAATAATTTGTATTTCGGTTGCTGCGTGCTCCCCCCTCCCTGTTGATTTTTTTTTCAAATGACGTATAAGAGATACCACAACTACCTATTTTTTTGTATGTTTATTTAATGTACCGTATTCTGAAAGGTTTGCGTAGCAAACTCACTAAAACGTCGGGAGAACCTATTCTAACACGTTCTACTACACGGAAATCTATCAGATATCCGTGGATTCCAAATAGCAATTGTCTCTGTGTGAACGTGTACTGAATCGTTCTGTGGTACCTTCTACCTTTGTCTGAGCCTGTCCGTCCCAATTGAGATCTGTTAGACTCCTGGCGTACTCTCCCCAGTTTTGATGTTGTTCTCCCTGGCATCTGTCGGAAGTCTTATCTGTATTATTCGGCTTCATCTCCGTTCCTTTGTTGTCCCCATCTATATTGTGATGGTTTAGTCCCTCGAGTACGCCAACTATTATGTGCGTCCCTTGGGAAGTTTGTTATGAATTTATAGGATCCGACAACCGTTATCACAGCGATTAGTACAGCGAGAGACGATTGGAGGACGTATACTATATCTATCAAAATCTTTCTCCTTTAACTGAGTACTATATTGCTTTTGTTAGATTCCCATTGCTCATACAAAGTGTGCAAACACTTTGTTGTGAATGAGTATCTATCTATCGGCGGGTGCGAGGCTTTAAATGAGTGTTCTGTTAGCGACATTACCGTAGAACTTGACCATCTCATTGATAGCCCACCTCTTCTTCGTCTCTTTGTTCCACATACCGAACTCGTACTGGTTCATCAGCTTTGCGAGGCTTCTCTTATGAGCTTCTTGATGACCTGCTCCGTACTCTTCGTCGATTACTTGCTCAAAGAACTGCTTGATACCTGCTACGTCTTCTGCTTCTATCAGATTGTTTAGCTGCTCGAACTTCTCCATCGTTGCGATGTTGTTTAACTTAGCCATATGTCTTTGTCCACTGATCGAATGTGTATTGTGCTTCTTCTCTCGTCAAATCAAAATTTTCGCGAAGCCATCTAGGCGCTCCAAACATATTCATCTCACCTGACTCTCTCAAATCATCTAGTGCTTCGAACATTGATGATAGCTCATCTGGTTCTACTATTGGGTGTGCTGTACGATTACTCATAATTTTCTCTTCCTGGTCTTTGTGAATGATAACTGTTTCCCTTTCTCTTCACCACTATCAAGACCTATCATCCATGATCCGATAATAATGTTGGCACCATCATAGTCGTGTACCTTAAACTTTGTGTTTCTTTCCACCCAGCCTTTCAGACCAGCTAGAGATGACCAATTTCTGTCGTTGATTTTTTCGATCACTGTGAAATCTCAATCTGTCCGTAAATGTAGTACTCAGTGTCAGTCTGATCCCAACCGTTCTCTTCTAAGTACTCGTGACGACACATATCGTCTTTGTCCCACGCTTCCTCTAACAGCTCCTCAAAGTTCTCTGGTACATCACCAGTGTACTCTTCACTACAACCATCAAATGTCCCAGACATTTCCATCTCCTGGAAGCTCGACATGTTCAACGTCTGACCCTCTACACCATCTTCAAAGTCTCGTAGCAGCTGTGCTTCCTCTTCATCTTGAGGTGTAACAACAAACTCTCCGCCTCTCCACAATGTCTCTACTAGTAGAGTGTCGTATCCTTTCTCGTAAGTTTCTACTTCAGTGACGCTTTTCTTGATAGCGTTCTCGACAATGTACTCTTTACCTATTTCAATTACTGTATCTGTCATACTATTTCCCTATATGTTTCACGTCGCTACGTGGTATTACTTGATAAGCACCTTTGTTATAAGCAGGTGCTACCGTGAAGTTCTTTGACTCCTCTACTCTCATCAGCTTATCTTTGTATGCTTGAAGAGCAGCCTTAGCATCATGTGACCCTAGAGTCATTGTTGCTGACTTGTACTCTTTGGTAGCCCGTCCCGGATTCGAACCGAGGTTGCATGGATGAAAACCATGTGTCCTGACCTGACTAGACGAACGGGCCTTGAGTGCTTTTGTCTTTCTCTTACGACCATGCATGTCGTATCTTAAGCTGCCTGAGTAATCTATCATGAGTGTCCTATGTGCATTCCAATCATTATACCTAAACCTAGAATGATCCAGTCGACCACAAAGTGCCAGGCCATTGATAGCACTGCTATCTCTTTCCAATGACACTTCATAGCTTTGACGTACTCACTCATTAGTGAAGTGGCCTCGCGTATCCATCAATACAGTAGCCAACCAGCTCCCAGTTACCATCCATGATAGCAATACCTGAACGATGCTCGATACTATCACACATCAATGCCCAGCTGTTATCTGGATCCTGTTTGTCCATCAGTAGCTGACACTCTTTGCTGTTCATGACGATCAGCTGTTGAAAATCAGATCCAACCTTCTGGATTACAATACTGTTAGCGAGCACCTTCTGTTGCTCATCACTGTACTCAAAAAACTTACATTCTATACTCATAACGACTCCTTTAAATTATTCCACTATTATCTTCTAGATCCGATTTGAAGTCAACAGCTACTCCCTGTACATTCGCTTCTTATCTCTCCAGTAAGCAATCATCCTTTCACGTTCCAGGTCAGTTGCCCTGTTCATTCTGTTAGCAGTCCTTTGGAATGACATCTCTATCTGTCTATCTAACCACTTGTAAAACCATTGTCGGATCTTTCCCACTACACTTCCTCGAAGCAAGGTCCATTTACTTTGTGCAATGTTGCCATAGCTCCAGCAATAAAAGCAATCGGTCCACCAGGAGTGTCCTGATACAGTTCATACTTGTAGTGTGATAGCTCTTCGAGACCTTTATCAGTCCACGTTACACAATCACTCATACCACTTATTTTAGCAGCCTTCAACAGAATCCTTCTTTGGACCCCTTTATTCATTTCTTTTGACATAATATACTCCTAGTCATTTCCTGATCTATCAGGGATTAAATTGGCTACAACCTTGAAGTTCTCTGACTTCTCATACGCCATCCAATGGTCGTAAGCCTCTTGGCGTTCTACTCCGTGTACATCCATTAGTACTCGGTACACATTAAAACGTGATAGATGGAAACGACTCTGTTCTAGAAATAAACTGTCGAAGAACTTGAATGCATCTTCTCTACTCATTACCACGTCTTAAAAACTTTAAATTGTTCAGGGCAATGCTCGTTCCATATATCAAAATTAGGATCCAATTGTGACTGTAGCTTACCTAAGTCATGCCTCTTTCCCCTTCCCTTTTCCCAAACACGATGGTCATCACTGTATTCATAAAACCAGTCGTGTTGCTTTAACAATTTAATGTATTGGTCTTTTGAAGATGGGACATCACCCAGGATACTGTTATCTACGAACTCTAATAGTTCTTGATAAGCTGAGTTCTGACCTATCAGCTTAGCCTTAGCTGATGTAGGAATGTCATGCACTGATGTCTTTCCTTCCAGCTTCTCTTTGTTCTGTGTTAGCCTACGATGAATCTCATTGACTAATTTTTCTACAGTTAGTTTCATTGCTACGCTCCTTCTACGTAATCAATCGATCGGGTCAGCATCTGTACTGTGCCACCCATAGCCTTAAACTCTTTTAAGACTCTCTCCTGGTCTGCTGGTTCCAGCACACCTGTATGTATCATGTGTTCGATATTCTTTCTCACATGACCTTGGAATGGGCTACGTCTAACTAACTTTCCTGTATCGTAATACGCTCCAGTGTCATAGTCCCAGCACATCTCCATGTTACTGTCGGCTCCAAGTTTAGCTCTCCAATTATTTACAACATTCCAATTGATACTACGAGCACACTTTGCAAATAATATATCACTTGCGCTTACTGTCTTTTTCTTTCTCTTTGCCATCTTTATCTTTTTTCTTTCCGAATATTCTTTCCCAGTTATCCTCGTACGCACTATTGTTTGCACTTGTACGTCTACCGGATCCTTTACCACCATGCCACTGCTTGGTCATTAGGTATTGTCACCATCACGATACTCGACACCGTGCTTGTCGTATGGCTTATCATCTATCTTGTTGCCATAGTAGTCATGTGTACCAGCTCTCCAGCCTCTTTTACGCTCGTCGTTAATCTCAGCTGCTGCCATGAGCATCTTAACTCCAAAGTAACAGAACACTGCACCAAACAGATAGCCTATTATAGTACTAATGTCCATTATGCTACTGCTCCACACTCTGGTAGTGCGTGACTGCCTATCAGTTCACCATCATCCATAGTAGGATCAGCTTCAAACATATGAAGAGCTTCTTCGAATGCATAGTAGTCATTGATGTTCTGTCCACCAATGTTCCAACGAGTCTTAGAATAGTCATCGTTTAGATTTCTAGCGAAGTGCCAGTCATAGATAGTGAACTTGCCAGATGTATACTCATCCCACTCAGCATCATACTTCTGATACTCAATAGTCCACTCAGTGGTAGTCTTATCTCCGATACCTTCGAACATAGGCTTACCAAACATACGACAAATGTCAGCATATGAGAGTTCAACACCAGCGTGTTGTAATGAAGTTCCCGCTGCAAACTCGTCCAACGGCGTAAAAGTTATAGTTGATTGTGTCATAATAATATTCCTTACTTTATCAAATTATGCAACTATTATCCCCAATACTCGATTTAAAGTCAACAGCTATTTTGCCCACAAGACATGCAGGTCTTAGATGTGGTACCAGTGTACCAAGTTTGCAACGAACGTCCGTTAGAGCCCGTTAGAATCGGTCTGACTCCAGGTCTATCGGTCCCTGGTGAAGTCCTCATATCGTACTCCAACTGATAAAATCATGGCAATTCCTATAAGGATCCACGGGTAGTATAGTATGAAATGAAGTGACCAGAACACAGCTGAGATTGCTAAGAAGTCAATAACAATTGCTGCTATCATTTTAATATATCTGTTCATTCCTAAGTACTCCATTATGTATGAGCATACCTTGCTATGTAGTATGCGTCTATCATATCACTACTTGGATTCCATTGCTTGTCTGTCTGTCCAAGTATCTGTTTCAAATTGATGCCAGTGTCCTTTATGAACGACTCCTGCATCATCTCTTTGTCTGCATTACCTTTACCAGTAGCAAACTTCTTTATCTGTGTGGGTGCAATCTTCTGTACCTTGAACCCATTCTTCCAGAATCTATTCTTTAACACTCCACCATTCTCACCTATCTGAAATGCTCTACCTGTACTAGCGTAACTATAGTCTTCCAGTGCTATCTTTGGTGGTTGTTGCGTCCTGCGGATGCTCTTCTCGAATATCTCTCTGGCTAGATAGTCGAATCGTTCTTCGTCTGGACTGTCCTTGTAGTCGAACAGTATTCCCTCTATTGTGTAGCCGTCTTGTTCTACCTTGCATTCGAATTTCCTTTTCGTTGTCCAATAGTAAAAGTGTAAATGATTCTCTCTGATGACACAGATGGCAGGTGATGTCATGCTGTAGTCAATACCTACCGTGATATTACTCATCGTATTCGAGTAAGACGTCTCCATCATCGATGGTTAAGTTTTCAAAGTCCAACTCTACTTCTTTGTCCAGTTCTTCTCCACATAGGAGACAGAACTTAATGTCACCTTCATTAATGTCTTCATTGTCTTCTAGGTTAATGTTGAACTCACCATGACAGTGTCCACATATCCTGTTGATTAAGTTATCCATTAGTAACAAGCTCCTCACTCTCGTTTTTCTTAAAGCATACAGTCAATCTTAACTGTAACGTCTCTTTATACTTAAACAATAAGTCGTGATTGAGTTTCCTCACATCATATATCTCAGTGCTATCTGGAATAGTACAGAACTGTCCTGTCCTATCTGATAGTCTCATGTAAGGCACGTCTATATTGTTGTACCTTCTTATATATGACACCCAATTCGGTGAGAATGAGTTAGGTTCGTTCGATACACTAGCAGGCAAGTCTAATAATAAGTTGCCTCCTGTCCTGGTTCTCTCCCATAAGAACTTGAAATGTCCCCATGGATCCAATTCACCTTCAAAGCTATTCATTGATATGACAAAGTCGTACTTACGATCCATCTTCTCCCATTGGTCTCCAGTCTGATATGACTTGCAACCAAGTTCTTTGTATAGTTCTTTAGGACTAGGAGCTGCAATCACTTTAGGCATATGGCTCTTGATATACTGGATCATCTGAGGAGCATACTTAGGTGTGCCTGGTTCGTATATCGTTGCGTCTTGGAATAGTTTACGTTTGTTAGCCCATGCCAACGCTTGAATGCCTGTAAAGTTATACATCTATGTTGCTTCTCCATTGCTTGATATATTCTAACACATCACCACGGTACTCACCATATGGCTTCATGCTCTTTGTTGTCTGTGCTTCACCTGGGATGTCGAACCTATGTACATACGAGTAGTCGAATGCTTCTGCTAACTCTCTAATTGATACTGGCTTACCTGCTCCAAAGTGACACTCTTTTACAGTACAGTCCGATACCTTTGGATCATCCAGCATCTGCATCATATTAGTTACCACGTCACCCACGTAAGTGAAGTCTCTCTCTTTGGATCCATTACCAAATATCTCCATTGGTTCTTTCTTCTCAATCTTCTGCTTGAACCTTCTAACGACAGTACTGTATGGGCCATAGTCTGCTTCTCTAGGACCATATACTGAGTAGTAATACATCTGAGTGACCTGAAGTCCATATTGATACATATACAGCTCTAATATCTGGTCACAGAACGATTTACTCAGCGTATAAGCGTTTGTTAGTGTCCCCTGCTCTTCATACTGCACGCTTGACGATTGAGCGAAGTATACGTGGCTAGAATGCGCTAGACCTATCTCGCATACTGCTGTGGTAGATGTTACATTATTGTCCAATGTCTCAGCTGGAAACTCTATTGCTCTTCTCACTCTAGGAGTGTTGGCCAGGTGAAATATATTATCGAAACTATACTTCATCTTAAGTCCTTCTACCATTTCTGGATCCTGGATTGACTCGAAGCAATATGTTACGTTTGGACTTTCGTTGATATGCTTACCAGGTGTACGTAAGTCATCCACAACTACTATCTTGACTGATGGATAGGTCTCCACCAGCTTGTCTACTAAGTGACCTCCAATGAAGCCACAACCACCTGTCACTAATACATTATTCATTTCTTTCAGTTTCTTCTTGTTTATGGAGTTCAGTGATCTCATCACAACACTCCGTGCAATATTTAGCATCAAGATTAATCGTCCCTTCTGCGCAAACTACTCTATAACTATATGTTTCTACTTCGCCTTTGGCTCCGCATCTTTCACAAACTTCTTCCATTCTTTACATTTCCCACATTCGCCACATGGCTCATGAACTGTACGCTGACAATACACTACTAGCGGTTTGATGTCAACGTCAATCATGTCCCACTGCTGTTGTTTACTTAGGTGATGAAGAGGTGCTTTGGATATTGTCTTACAGCCTGGTCTTGATATTCCTACTGTCCGTCTCCATATATCATCTATGTCATTCATCTGGTCAATATCATCGTCCTTGTGAACTCCATACCATACCTCATCTACCTCAGTCCCAGCTCCAATGATGAATGCTGGACCTAACCAGAACCATGTGTCTCTTATTTGAAGAGGTGTAGGTGCTGGATCGTACTGACTACTAATGTATTCTACACCAAGAGTCGTACAGATCTTCTCTGCATATTCGCTTTCGATTGCTGATCTTGAACAGAATACTGAGTGGTAACACTTAACGTCATGTCCCTGCTTGAGAGCATAACACAATGCAGCCACTGACTCAGTACCACCAGATAGCATTAATGCTATCTTCTTAGACATTACTTAAGTATAATGCCTGATGTGAACTCTCTATATCCTTTCTCTACTTCAGGTGAAGTAGGAGTGTTGAATATGTAGCTCATTCTGATTGAATCTGGTTCATGTTTACCTGTTGAGCAGACACCATGAGCAAATCCCATTTGACCTTCTGGTCCTTGGACTATCATTCTTGGATCCTCTAACTCGATGACCCCATCCACATCACTTACAAACTTACCTACAAATTCTCCAGCCACTGTAACGACTGATACTATATCATTCTTTTCCATAATTATCCTATTAATTTATCTATCACCCAGAACATACTTAACATAAAGCCAAATACAACTACCTGAATAATACTTGCGGCCACTACATGATGTAGTGCCCATTCTGCTTGAGGACCTAACTCCTCTTCTTGCCATTGTCTAGCTTCTTCAGGAGTTGCGTCCCTAGTTTTATTCAATGGCAGTTCTAACTGATGTTCGATCACAGACTCAATCCTTTAAACGAGTCCTCACTTACATCTTTCTTTACACCACCTACAACATAAGAACTAATCTCTGTCTCTTGTGGTGCTACCTGAACTTCACCTCCTGCAATCCACTTCTGTGTCCATGGTAGTGGGTTAGCTTGGGTGACCTCATATGGACAAGGAATGCCAAGAGCTCTCATTCTCTTACATGCAATCCATTCCACATACTGTTTGAGTAGTACAGCATTTAGTCCAATCATGGATCCATGTTCGAATAGGTATTCAGCCCATTCACATTCTTGCTTTACTACATCTTCAAATATCTTTGCTACATCTGACTCACACTCGGCTTTAATCTTAACGAAGTCCTTATCATCTACTGGTAGCTTCTTAAGTATGGTCTGTGTGCCAGCTAAGTGAGTGTTCTCATCTCTGGCAATGAACTTGATAATCTTAGCGTTGCCTTCCATCTTCTTAAGTTCAGCAAATGCCCATGAGCAAGCAAACGATACATAGAACCTTACACCTTCTAGTGCATTAACAGCATTAAGTGCTAACCATAATGCCTTCTTGTGTTCATATGATCCAAACTTACCATCAAAGTCCATCAAGTCTTCATAGTACTTACTGATATCATTGCCACACTCTACGATAGGCTTGATGTTCATTATGTTATCAAACACTTCACTAGGATCCGCATATACGTTCCTAATGATATGTGTATAGCTTCTACTATGAATAGTCTCAAAGAACGACCATGTCTCTATCCAGGTCTCCAGCTCAGGGAGTGACACTAGCGGTAGAAATGCTAAGTTTGGAGCTCTCCCTTGAACTGAATCTAAAACTATTTGTCTCTTTAGATTGGATGTAAAGATGTGTTGTTCTTGTTCTGTTAAATTGTTGAAGTCGTTAGCATCTCTAAGGATGTCTACTTCTTCTGGTCTCCAAAAGAAACCTAACTGCTTATCAGTTATCTTCTCAATGGGCGGATACTTGACTACGTCGTACCTTGCAATCTCCACATCACCATCGAAGAACATTGTTCTGTCAGTATGTAATTTTTTGTTCTTACCTAAAGTACGCACGAATCGCATTCCTCATCATCTAGTGGTTGGTCTTGGTTTACATATGGATGTGCTGGTTCTTCGCATTCATCTGTAGCACCATCATATGTATTGAAATAATATAGCTGCTTGCCACCATACTTGTAGAACCTGATGATGTCTTGTAATAGTACACTCATAGGAATCTTCTCATCCTCAAAGAACTGAGGATTGTATGATGTATTGACACTGATACCTTGGTCAACATACTTCTGCAATACAGCACATATATCTAAGTACCCTGTTGGACTCTTCTGATCCCATAACAGTTCGTACTTATTCTTTAACTTAAATATTGATGGCACTACTTGCTTAAGCACTCCGTCCTTAGATTGCTTAATTGATACTAATGCTCTAGGTGGTTCAATACCATTAGTTGCATTAGATATCTGTGAAGATGTCTCACTTGGCATCAGAGCCATCAATGTACTATTTCTGATACCAGTTTCTTTTAACTGCTCTCGTAGACCATCCCAGTCTTGTTTAGGATTGTGTGCTACAAGCTCATCAACATCTTTCTTGTATGTGTCTACAGGTAAGATACCATGACCGTACTTGGTCTCATTGGATCCTGGACATGCTCCTATATCTGTAGCTAGATCTGCTGACGCTTTGATTAGACTATATGACCATGCTTCTGTCCACTCATCAATCAGTTCTAGGTTTGGCTTACTATATGTCATATCATTCTTAGCCATCCAGTATGCAAAGTTAATGATACCAATACCTAATGGACGTCTCTTCATAGTAGAGTTAAGAGCTGCAAACACTGGATAGTCTTGATACCCTAACAACTCATCTAATGCTCTCACTAACAGTTCAGCTGGCTTCCTAAAGTCCTGTGGAGTCTTAATCACTCCCCAGTTGATAGCAGCTAATGTACATAGACTAATCTCTCCCTCTTTATCATCAACGTGTTGTAGAGGTTTAGTAGGTAAGTTGATTTCACAACATAGGTTAGACATCTTAACTGGTGCTTCATCTTTAATGAATGCTCCATGGTCATTAGCATGATCCACGTTCATTAAGTATATTCGTCCAGTATCCTTCCTTTCTTGCATGAAGGAGCTAAAGAGATCGATTGCTGGTACACGTTTCTTTCGTATACTAGTTTTTCGCTCGGCTGCTTCGTAAAGCTCTCTAAATCTATCCACGTCGGTGTAGAAACATTCAGTGAGTTCAGGAACTTCTGATGGTGAGAATAGAGTGATCTCTTTTCCTTCCAATAGTCTCTCGTAGAAGACCTTATTGAACTGGACCCCATAATCCAAATGTCTAATTCTGTTATCATCCGTTCCCTTGTTGTTCTTGAGGACCAACAGGTCTTCAACTTCAAGATGCCATATAGGATAATAAAGGGTAGCAGCCCCACCCCTAACGCCACCTTGACTACAAGATCTAACTGCGGACTGGAAGTGTTTGTAAAATGGTATAGCTCCTGTATGCGTCGCATGACCGCCATTGATGCTCGATCCAATTGCTCGTATTGCTCCAGCTCCGATACCAATTCCTGCACGTTTACTAACATATTTAACTATTGCTCCTGCGGTTGCATTGATAGAGTCCAACGAATCACCAGACTCAATAAGCACACATGAGCTGAATTGTCTGACGCTTGTTCGTACGCCAGCCATAATAGGAGTAGGTAGACTTATCTCAAATCTACTAACGGAATCATAAAAATCTTTTACCCACTTCAATCTATCTGAATCATATCTATGAAACAATGTTGCACCAATCAACATTAAGGCTATTTGTGGTGTCTCATAGATTGTCTTTGTATATCTGTCCTGTACAAGATACTTACCACGGAACTGTTCCATGGCAGCATATGTATAATTATCATCTCGATCATGGTCTATCCATTGATCCATCTGATTAATTTCTTCTTCTGTGTACCACTCAAGCAACTCACTATCATACATCTTATTGTCTATGTTCTTCTTTACGATGTCTAAGAGTGCTGGTGGTTCAAACTGACCATACACTTGTTTACGTAAGTGATATGTAATCAGTCTACCTGCTACTAATTGATAGTTGGGAGTGTCCTCAGAGATGAGGTCAGCTGCTGCTTTAATCATCGTCTCTTGGATCTCTGCTGAAGTGATACCATCAGCAAATGAAATATGAGAGTTAAGTTCTACTTGAGATGGAGATACTCCAGTTACACCTTCGCATGCATGAATGATGACTTTGTGTAGTTTCTCAAGATCGAGAGGCTCCTTACTCCCGTCGCGTTTAGCAACTTGTATGCTTTTTACCATAATATATCCTTAATCTAAATTCAATAATGTTCTATTTTTTAAATGTTCTTCCTCGATATCATTCTTGCTCTGACCATGATAAGCCACAGCGTGATGATACTCAACCATTTTTTCGTTGATGTTTACTCTCATCTCTCCATCTAATTCATTCTCATGAACACCAATGAATGTACCTAGAATTCTACCAAACTTTCCTTCTGCATCTTTGTTAGTGGCAAGGATAATTTGCTTTGCTGTTGTCAGCTCATTAACGAGAAAGTCTTTAGCAGCTAGTCCGTGCTTCTTCTCTACTAAATCTCTTGTACGAGACTCAGGAGTATCGATACCAAATAGTCTTACCCTTTCTTTCTTTAACCATACACCAAACCCTAAATCAATGTCAACGTCCACTGTGTCACCATCAACAATTTTAACTATTTCTACTCGATACTCGTACATTTGTTCTCCTTTATATTTGCCATGCGCTTATGGCTAGTTTAGCCTTAAGTCCTGAATGCGTATTAGTATCTATAATAACTTTAAGGTCGTGAGCCTGGATTCCAGACAAAAACATATCATTAATATCCTTCTGTTTTATATGCGATGGCCACACACAAACTTTGTACCCTTTGTCCACAGCTTTCTTGAGCTGATTGACTGTAAACTTACTACGAGGTTCGTTGTCTAGCACTATGACTTTATCTTCTTCTGGCAAGTGTTGCTCGACCAAGTCAAATGCCATACTACCTACAGCTATACTATTTGGTATGAACATACTATCGAACTGTCCTTCCATTACATAGACCGTCTTCTTCGAATCTATATCATCTAGTCCATACACGAATCCAGATTCATTAGCCCAATTGAGTTTAAGGTATCTTTGCTTACTGTTACCTATGGCTCTAGCAATTGCTCCATAACATTTGTTATCCTTACCAACCAATGGCAATACAACTCTTGGATCCTTTCCTTTCCAATCAACAGTGAACTTCTCAGGTAGCCACTTCTTAGCCCATTGGTATCCATTCTCTACATAGAATATTTTGTAATGTAAGTTGGCTGGTATGCCTCTGCCCCATATGTACTTGGCTGCTGAGTGGTCTTGATGTAACTGCGATACAGCTTTCAGTTCCTTGAGTGGTTTGGATCCTAGACTTGATGGAGTCTTTATCACTGGTACATCTGGTAATGAGTCACCAAACAATGTATTGTTCTGCTCTCCAAACTCTTTCATAACCTCTAGCTTATACTCTTGGTATAGCATAGGGTTCTGGTCCTTGAGGAAGTTATCTACATTACGATTAATCTCACAGTTATGACAATGGTAATGATACTTACCTGCTCTCTGTAGGAAGTATCCTCTAGCTTTTGTTTTACTTTTTTTACTATCTCCACAGTAGGGACAACGGAAGTTAAATGCACCATTACGTTCTGCAAAACGATCTAGTGCGTTAGATTGTAATAAGATATATTTGCGTTGAATCCACTCCATAACGACCTATTATACGGTCAAGAGTGTTTAATGTCAACCTGTAAGATGCATTAATTCGCCCATCATTGTGATGACTGTTGCAATCACAGCAGCACCACCCATCATCTGCCATCGCCACTTATTGATATCAGCAATCTTATCCATCAACTCTTGTTGAGCTGTGTTCATATCATCTCTGAGGTTTGATACTCTATTGTGCACGGCATCCATTTGAACAAAGTGTCTTTCCATTATACTCTCAGTCTGATCGAGTCTCTGCTCGTGTACTGCTAGTATTTGTTTGATGTCTGTAGATACATCAGAAAGTTTTTCGATAGCTGTATCCAGCTTATCAATGACCTTATACATATGTTGTAGGTCTCTGTCGATTTCATTTGCCACTCTTCTTCTCCAAGTCTTCAATTCGTTTAATTAACTCAGGGTACACATCAAATTCATGAAGCTCTTTGCATGGATGGCTATTTTCTTCCAGTTTAGTCAATCTCGCGGCTATCAATGGATACTTCTCTTGGAACTTTTTATCTTGTTTGATAATATCAAGTCCAAGTCTATCTTCACACCACTTGTCAAGTTTTAATAAGCTAGGTTGTAAAAACGAGAAAGCTCCAGTCGTTGCCAACTTAAGCAAAATGTTTACAAATACTTTTAAGATAAAACTTATCAAGTGAACTCCCTATTTTCGGAGTTATTTAGCTTTTTTAGACTTCCTTGTTCTTTTTTTTCTTGTAGTATAGGCTTCGTTTACGTCAGGCGTACTTGGATCGTCTGCTACGAACCTACCTTTTGCATTTCTTGCTCTAACTATTTCTGTTTCTTCAACGGGGGATGTTACTATCTCTCCACTTCTACTAGGGGGCGTGATAAAACTAATTACTTTTTTCCACCAACTCATCTTGTTTCTCCTTCTTCTCGACAACAATGCCTACTCCTTCCTCACCTTGAGGTAGAGTTACATTCCTGTAATATACTATAACTTCACCAAGCTCTCTGATATAACGTCTGAGCTCTTGGACATTTGCGGACATGATTTCATAGTCTTTAATTGATGTGGCTACGAATACTAAGTCGCCTCCACCTGCTACTTTCATGTCATCCATGAACCTGTCTAGGTAAGTATAACCTACAGGCCATTCTGGATTCTCTCTTTGATCTAAATCACAAGTCTTTGGTCGCTTGCCATCTACTTTAACACAAGGGTTAACTATCTTTGCTTCCGACACCACATAGTATTTGATCTCCTTATTGAGCTCAATAGGTCTTGGCATCGTGGGTTGAATAATGTCTATCTGTACAGGTTTGGTTACAATCTCTACCTGTTTGGATCCTAGTAAGCTACAGCCACTAATCGTTATTAGTGCCGTCAAGGCCAGCAATGTTCTTGCTATCATTTTCTATCTCCTCAAATACTGCCTGCGTTGCTTTGTTTACTCTAGTCTCAATTAGACCTGGTTTAGCTAACGCTAGCTTATCTAAATTATGTCTTCTGAATATGTCCAAATATCTATCCTTCTCAGCTTCTATTTGGGCATTTGCTCTCTGTAGCTGTTGTAGACTTTGTCCTTGTCTTTCATACGACTCTTTAATCTGACTGATTGCAGCTTTCTGTTCTTCTACTGCATACTCTAATTTTACATTATTAGCTGAAAGTGTTTGGTTCTCGTTCCATAGCCAATAGCTACCGCCACCTAACACTAATATAATTCCTAATAAGATCTGATACATTATTTCTCCTTGAAGTGGTTATCAATCCAACACTTCCCATAGTATAGGATACCTAGCCAAATAGTTAGCATGATGCCATCAAAATAACTTAGGTTCCAAAGTTCACTCAATCCTTCCATTACTCTTCCTCAATACGATACTTAAGTCCACTAGCAGCTCGAATGGTTACTTGAGCACCAGTGGCATCTATAAATCTTAACTCTTTGAAATTTTGCTTTTGAATTTTCTTCACACCGTTCCATATTCTATCATCATCGTTGCCCCATTGATTGTCATATGAGACATGGATTCTCCATCGAGTGACGAAGAAAGATCTGATCCATAAGTATGCTCTGAAGCAAGCATCTTTAAATTCATTCCAAAAATGTTTCATTATTTACCTAACTTTGCAATAAACTGTTTATTGATTGCATTAGCATCCAGTCTATTTTGTATCTTATATTTCTTTTTCTTTTTAACTTTAACATCATCCGGTCCATTGACACCCATACCTGCAATTGCTCCACCACCTGCTGCGTTAGTAGGCATCTCTTCTAGTGCTCTTGCATAGTGATCTAATTTGTATAGTCTAATGTAGTTGATGTATTGATCGTTGCTTTCTAGCAATATCTCTTCTTCTGATTTGTGTTCCCATTCTTCTTTAACTAGATACAATGCAGCTGCATAGCTAGCTATTCTAGTCTTGCCTCCTGGGATCTTCTCAAGCAATCTTTTTAGCTTAAGAATCATGACATCAAATATTTTAAATGATGCCTGCTGTTTACGGTCTCTATGACGAGGCTTGATTATAATATCTCCACGTTCGTTAATAACGCCAGATTTATATGCTTCCCATTTATTGAAAGGTGTAGCCAAACGACGTATAAACTGGTATACGACGAATAAATCTACTACTCCTGTGCTTGCCATTAGATGCTCCTTAAAACGTCAACAACGTAAGTATCTTCTGATATCTCGGAGGTATTTATAACCCTTCCATCTATACCTATTCCTTTTACCTTTTCTGGCAGTCTTCCAAGCAAAGCGAGGAATGGTTTTAAGATGTCGTGGTGTTCATTTAACTTAAAGAACAACATACGAGTTGCACCATCTTCAAACATATTAAACAGCACAACCATATGGTTAATGATTAACCTTTCTTTAAGGTCTCCTGTTTCTTGATATTTGTTGAATAGGCGTTTGAGATACTTGAACCGTTTCAGATCATCAAAGAATTCTGTCTCGTCCATGCATTGTGGGTTGGTATAACACGTTGCCGCATATAATATAAAGTTCGATTCGTCAATTTTTTCCATACTAAATTATTTATGTAAGTTTTATGTCACGATTACCAGAGTACCTAACATGCCACTATGCGACGTACATTGATAAACAAGGTTAGCTGCATTTTGTGGAACGGTAAAGTATACTCTACCATCAGTTGTTGTCACTCCATTTTGATAGGCTGCTCCTCCATCACTGACTCTTAACTCAAATGGATGAGATCCATAAACTGAGTTAGCGTCAAACTGATAAGTCATTCCTTTGTAAAGGTATAATGTTTCGTTATCAGTAGTCTGAGCACCACCGCCTGTAAATCGATAGTTGCCTCCATTCTCGGACACAACAAACTTAACATGAGACTTAAGCTCATCGGCACTGTTATTTACATTTAAATTCCTAATAAAGGTACTTGTGTATCCATGATAAAGATCACCACCTACTACCGTTACACCACCGTCGTATATAGAAGCACCAGTGGGGAGAGCGCTTTCATCTCCATACGTTGGATTGTAAAGATCTGTGAGACTGTTAATTGTGTTTGGATTAAATGTAATGTCGACCGTATTACCTGAGGCAGATACGATTACTCCATTCGATCCTGTAGTGTTTAAAGTAAAGGCAGTTGCATTATCGTATACAACATTGCCATTAGGAGTGGATATTGTTGTAATTGTGTTTGATAATGCTGATGAATTTACATTGAACGTGATGGTATTTCCACTGACATTAGTAGTGAGAGCTGTACCACCAGCCAATGTAACTGATGCACCTGAGTTTGATGATGCGACTGAACCGTCATCACCAACAAGTGTTTTTATGATAGGCGTTGCCACACTTACTGCAGTTGCTAAAGTAGCAACATTGACACTGTTTGAAACTGCTGTTCCGCTTGTATTTGTTGTAACAACCAGCAAGTCACTATTGGCTAGCGTACTTGCTGATGTTAACTCAGTAAGTTTTGGCATTATATATTCCTAATTTTAGCTATCTGGTAGTTCTGTATCGTCTGTTGCATCACCTGAAATAGATGACATTGCAACTAGTACTTCGTGATGTACACGTCCTGATCTACCGCCAGTTCCAACAGTTCTTCTTACCCAACCTGCGTGAGTAGTATCTGTTACACCTGCTTCTGTAGTGTCAACACCGAATACTTTTGATGGATCACCGTGTGAACCTTGTGGTACTTCTGTGAATGCTACAGATACTGGCTTCTCATTCAATGTGTAGTTTGCACCTGCGCCTACTGCATTAACTGATGTTCCCAATGCAGCCGCTGAAACGTGTGCTACAGTGTTAGATGTGATAGAACTAAGTACTACTTGGTAAGTACTGTTAACTACGAGATAATCACCGACCTTAGCTTCGTCATCAAACACAGTAGATGTTCCACTAACTAAACCGTTAGCAGCAATTTCAACTGTACCTGTAGAAGTCTTGTCGTCTTTATTTCCCCAACTTGACATATTTTTCTCCGTTTACTATATTTATGTTACTTTTTCTTCTTACGCGGATGTCCGTGACTCATCTCAGAAATAATTTCTAAGTCTTCCACTGGAACGTCTTGTACAAGACCTTCACTGAACATAACGTCGTAATGAGTTACGTAACCAGTACCATCTTCGTTCTCTTCAAGAGTATGCATTCCAGGAACGCATTGGCCCTCTCCATGTTCTTTATGTACAACGTGAGTTGCACAGTCATGCTTAAGAGCTTTATCAGCACTGTCTGCATCTACGTCTTCTGCTTCGTCCAGTTCAATTACAAATGAATCATCACTTGCTAAAACTTCTTCGATAGCTTCTACAACATAATCAGGAAGTTCAACAGACTCTTTCTTCATAGCCTTCTTGATTGCTTTCCTTCTCTTATGTAGATATTTGTCTGAGTCGTCTACATCGCCATCATTGTCGATGTCTGCGTCAGCTTTACCTACAGGATCCATACCTTCTTTGTTGTATAGACCTTTTTTCATTTTTTCTTTAGAAGACATTCCTTCTGCTTTCATATCCTTAACAATAGGATGATCTTCTTCTGTTTGAGCTGCTTCGGTCTCTTCATCTTTAACACCCATCATAATTTTAGATGCTGCATCAATGACTGCCTGAGTAGCTTTATTTGCTTGTGTGCCAAAAATATCCGACATTTTACTCTCCTGTATTAAATTCTTCATTAGCTCTTCTTAGAGCTGCTTTTACTTTAGGGTGATCTGACAGTCCAGGCTTGATCTTATCAATCGCCTTAGATGCACCAGTCATGTTCCCACCTTTGTATCGCTTATCAAAAGCAACACCTTTAGCCATCTTTACTTGCTTCTTAGCTATACGCTTGTTAGCAGTATCGATGCCTTTGTACCTTTTATCCTGTCTCTTATCGATATCTTTTTCAGGATAACCTTTATGTCTTGCATTCTCACCAGTTTGAATGTCAGCTTGAGCTTTTTTTCTATAGCTCTTCATGGTATTTAGCTTTAACTCATTCACTGTCTCTTTAGAGCAAAACCATCCTTCTTTAGTAATACCATACTGCTCAGGTCTTCTAGCGTGTTGCTTTTTAAGAGCAGCCATCTTGCCTTTCTTAGAATATCCTCTGTGAGTTAACTTTGCATCAGGATGTAGCTTGTATGTCTTCATGCCAGGTAAGTGATCTTTGACTCTCTTTGTTGCTTGAGGATTATCGTCTGGATCGTATGACGCATATCTTTTCTTCAATACGTCAGCAGCAGATGCTTCACCAAGTTTACTTTTAGCTAGTGCAACACCCTTTCTTCTCTTTTCAAGGTTCTTATCTTTGTCTACCTGTGCACCAATTTTCAGATGTAGTTTTTCTTTATCTGTGATCTCTTTGTTAGCTTTGTTGATGTAGTTAACTTTGGTTTTGTCGGACAATTCATTAACTTTTTTTCTTTTATTCTTAAGATTAGCATTATTGATATCAGAAGCTGAAACATAGTCTGGATGACCAGCAATAGGTTTAGGTTTACCTATTTTCCACACAGCTTTAGTCTTACCTAATTCTCTTACATTAGTGTTTTGTTCTGAGATTCCGTGATGGTCTGCTGATGTAATCTTATTGCCATCACCGTGTTTGTTATATTCGTATGAGCCATATGAGTTATACTTTCTATGTGTATAACCTCTCTTCTTCATATGGTATGCATCATACTTATGTTGTACTGATACGTCTCTATCGTAGTTAGCACCATCTTTCTTAGCATGAGCTTGTGCATCTTTCATTGCACTATAATCTTCTGTCACTTCAACAGATTCATTCTTGCCTTTACCAATCTCGATCTCTTTTCTTGGTGCTTTTCTAAGAACAGTCTTACCTGTATTAGGATCTGTAACCATAATTAGCTTGTGGTCAGCTTTTCTTTCGATAGCTTCTTCAACATCTTCTTTATGGTATTTTACTTTAATACCTGAGTCATGCAAGTAATCAATCTCATGGTCTTTAACTCTTTCGCCTGGTTTCATTCCACCATGTGATTTCATCTTGGAACCAACTGAGTGTACTTTGAAAGAACCTGGCTGGCTCTTACTCTTTCTCAGAGTTACTGACATCGCTTCGTCTAATCTTGTATTTAACTTTTTCATAGTAACCTTATTTATGTTTCTGAAACTCAGAGTGTGAATCGTGAGATTTATACATTGCTAATCTCTGTGCTGGTTTAGAACTGTCATGTTTCTTTAACCAACTCTTAGCATGTTCTGGACTAACTTTCTTTGTTGTGCCGTCTTTAAACTTTACACCACTGTGCTTAGCCCCCATATCAACCACTCCTCTTAACTGAGTAGCAATATGTGGTAGATCTCTCTCACCTCTTCCTCTCTTAGGCGCATCATGCTTAGGAGCAGGTTTGTCTAAATGAGAGTCGTCGTAAGTTTTATATCCTTTTGCATCTCTTCTAGCTGCTTTTGCTGCAGGAGAGTTTGCTTGCTTAGATGCTTGTTTAGCTTGATGCATTCTAAAGATCTTATTTGCTGCCATCTTTCTTTGAGAAGGAGTCATTGCTTCTCCAAGATTGCACTCTTCACTAATAAGATATCTATCTGTAATTTCACCAAGAACAGCTATCACATCTTCTGATGTCATCTTTTTCGGCATGCCATAAGTTTCACATGGATCCTTACCACATCCACAATTCTTCTCTTCCTTTCTTATTTCTTTATCGGAAGTTCTGCTATACAATTTCTTAGCAGCTCTTTGAATACCTTGGCCTCTGTTGAATGCTTTCTTATCTTCTTTCTCACCAGCATCCATGTCATCTGATGTAGCTAACTTATGAGCAGCTTTTGATGCTAGGTTTGGAGCAGAGTTCTTTTGTATAGGTGATGCAGCTTTTCTGATATAGTTTTTCATTGTCTTGCTTGACAACTCATCAATTTGCTCTTCATCAATAGCTTTGTCTAACTCTTTCTTTTGCTTCTTATGAGCTTTTACTGAACCTTCAAGACCTTTAGACAGTTTCTCAAGTGCTTTTTTGTCATCTGCATTGACAACTTCTTGAATAGCTTCTTTAAGACCTAATTTAGGTTTAGCAATCATTCCACCTGGTTGTGGAACACCATCAATAGCCAATTCAGGCTTGTGTTGATGTTGAATTGGATCATGATCGATCCCAGCTGTCTGTCCAGGAGTGTCATTAGAATACTTATCTCTAGCAGCATCAGTTCCAAACTCTAATGCTTTTTCATCTAACTTCTCTTCTGCAGCAGATTCGTCTTCGACTTTTGCTACTTTCTTAAGTTTCTCCAAATCTTCTTTATTTGGATCTACGGGTGGTAATTTGCCTTCGAGGATGTCTCGAATGCTATGTGCCATGCTTTTATATTCGCTCATATCTATTTCCTGTTATTAACAATTCCATCTTCTTCTAGCTGCTTTACCTCTATCACTAGTCCAACTTCTGGATCTACTACAAAATGCTTTTCTTCTACCAGCGGCTTTGCTGCCAGCTTTTAGCTTTGAAGGTGGAGTTGTAACAGCCGTTTTTAATTTACTTCCTGGGTTACGTCTTCTATAAGCCGCCACACCCTTCTTTGTCATTCCTGCGCCTTGTGCAACTGATCTCTTGTGACCAGATGATACGGACATTCCTGACATATCCTCATTAGTATTTAGCATTTCAAATGCCTTGTTAATACCAATAACAGCACCTTCTAACTGTAGCATTTCTTCTACTGCTTGAAGATCCTCTTTGTTCTTCTGTATTGATTGTCTGACCTTAACAAAGATCTGATTATCTTGAGTAATGATATCAGTCAAGCTATCCAATAGTTCGTACATCTTACCACGTAACTTTGGATCTTTCAACGCGTCTTCGTCTCTTTTTATCATTCTTAGCATAGTATGAAGCTCACCTTTCTTGGCAAGACCCATTCTAAACAACTGAGTTAGCTTTTTAGTCTTATCATTATCTTCTTTTATTGGATGCTCAACGCTCTCTGATCTCCAAGTACCACCGGCTTTCTTGTAAGCCTTAGCAGCCCATCCATTTGCATATGCTGATGGATACACATCGAACTTAGCTTTAGCAGCTGCTTTCTTTGCTGCCCATAACTTTGGGTTATTTGGCTTAGAACCTTCAGGAATCATACCTCTAACTGCTTCGTTGATATCTTCTTTATGCATGTTTAACTTCCAATGAGCTAGTTGCTTTTTTCCTTTGCTGCTCTTTGGATTGGATCTGATTGCTTTTAGTTCTGCTTTAGTAGCATCTTTAGAGATACCATGACTGCTATATGGCTTTGATGCTTTACCAGATGGCTTTACTTCTTCTTTCTGTGTCTTAACCATTACTGGCTTACCACCCTTTCCAGGGCGATCAGCGACTGGATCAGCTGCTCTTTTTCTTCGAGCTGCTGATGCTCTATCAGTTTTTTTCATGCTATGAGCTTTGGATCTAGGCATACACTTTGGTTTACCTTCACCTTCTTCTCTTGCACAATCTCCTTTGATTTTACCATCCACACCTACACGGACCCAGTCACCTTTCTTTCCTTTACCGAACCAATCTTTTAAACTTTCATCGACTTGCTCTTGAGCTAGTTTGTTAGCTGTGGCGTACATTACTGATTTGGCATCCTTGCCATACCGCTTCCTAAAGTATGACGCTTTCTTCTTCATACCTTTTACTATATCTTCTGCTTTATCTTTCTCAACAGAAGACATTTCAGCAATCAATGAATTAACTTTTGCAAATCCACCTTGTTGTGGAGTTTGTTGTCCATGAGGATTAAAGTACCCTTCAATGAACTGAATGAATAGAGTATCGAGATCGACTTTTGCTTTTATTGCTTTCTCGTTTAATGCAGACAATGCATCCACCATAACGTCTACAGCTTCAGAAACGTCTCTTGCTTCTCTTCTGAGTTCAGCTTGCTTAGACTTGGCCATTTGGACTTTTAATTTCTCGTGCTCTATCTTATGACGAGTTTTGGTGTTCTGCTTTTCTGCTTTGTGTTTATCTTTTAGCTGTTGGATTCTCGGATTGACAGAGGCTGATCCTGTAGAGCCAGCGTTAGACTCAACTTCTTGGATCGATCCCCGTCTATCATCAGCACTGGTCTTCCCACCATTAGATATTTCGGAGATGTAATTTTCGAAATCAAGATTGATTGATTCTTTTTTGGTGTTTCTTGCACTTCTTAACCTCGCTAGTTCTGCTTGTTTAACTTTAGGTAATAACCTTCTTGCTAATTTATTTATGAAAGCAGATTTCTTTTCCACTCTCTTATCTATTTGTATCTTCTGTGAAGGAGATAGTGAAGCGTAGTTTCCACCTTGCTTACCTGCTATTCTCTTTCTAATGAATGTTCTTGCTGCTCGTCTTGCTCTTCTCACCAACATATCAGTTGATGCCATTCTCTTCTTCTTAAGTTTTCTAGCACGAGCAATTCTAAATCTAAGACGTCTCATCTTCAATGCTGCTTTTCTTCTTTGCAACAATGTCATAACTCTTTCGTTTAAGATGTCTGACTCTTCTTGATATGTTTCCTCAATCAATTGGTCCATCACTTCTTCAGTGAATAGTTCTTCCCATTCAGCATTCTCTATCTCTTCATTAATATGAGACATAATCTTCTTATGCTGTGAGTGTAGTGATTTAGGTAAACCTGCTTTAAATGATTTGTGGTCACCTGCTCTAGCATGAGCTCTCATCTTGGTTCCACTGATTCCAGATGTTCCTTCTGAATCTGGGTCTCTTTGACCAGCACTGTGTACAGTGATGGACTTAAAGTTATAATGGTCCTTGTGGCCATTATACTTGTGTAAAATTTTCTTGTAATCACCAACTCTATCTGATCCAGCTACTACATGTAGGTGATCATGTCCTGCCTGATGAAGTTTCTTAGCGTGATGTAAGAATGAAGGACTTTGCTTATCGGATCCAGATACGTTTACTCCTGG
>BCSF01000242.1_pt1 | contig 24121 bp, 26 predicted proteins | sample 1016431 | NCBI WGS metagenome assembly BCSF01 (sample SAMD00045685;SAMD00045686;SAMD00045687;SAMD00045688;SAMD00045689;SAMD00045690;SAMD00045691;SAMD00045692;SAMD00045684;SAMD00045690;SAMD00045691;SAMD00045692;SAMD00045684;SAMD00045685;SAMD00045686;SAMD00045687;SAMD00045688;SAMD00045689, study...
CAGAGGCGGAGAAGTTCAACACACAGGTGTTGTACCATTCCTTAAAAAGTTTGAATCGACTGTCAGGTGCTGTACACAAAATGGAATACGAGGTGGCTCAGCGACTGTCCACTTCCCAATCTGGCACAAAGAAATAGAAGATATTATTGTTCTGAAAAATAATAAAGGAACTGAGGACAACCGTGTTCGTAAACTAGATTATAGTATTCAACTGTCACGAATTTTCTATGAAAGATTCATCAACGACGAAGAAATGTCCCTCTTCTCACCTCACGATGTTCCAGGTTTGTCTGATGCTTTCGGGCTTCCTGAGTTTGACAATCTATATGTGGCTGCTGAACGAGATGAGTCTATTCCAAGAAAGACTGTCCGAGCTCAGGAACTCATTCTGGATCTTCTAAAAGAACGTGCAGAAACTGGTCGTGTTTATATCATGAACATTGACCATTGCAATGAACACTCTTCCTTTGTCGATAAGATCTGGATGAGTAACCTCTGTCAAGAGATTACCCTACCTACAGATCCTATTCAACACATTGATGATATTGCTGGAGAAATTGCACTTTGCATTCTTTCTGCAATCAATGTTGGAAAGATTCGTGAACTAGATGATCTTGAAGAACTATGTGATCTTGCTGTCCGTGGTCTTGAAGAACTAATTGATTATCAGGAGTATCCTGTTCGTGCTGCAGAACTTGCTACCAAAGCACGTCGTTCTCTTGGTGTTGGTTATATTGGTCTCGCACACTACTTTGCAAAAAATGGTGTTGGATATGATTCCCAAGAGGCTTGGGATATGACCCACGAGTTGACTGAAGCGTTCCAATATTATCTTTTGAAAGCTTCTAATCAACTTGCAAAAGAAAAACACCCATGTACAGATTTTAATCGTACCAAGTATTTTGAGGGTGTTCTTCCTATTGACACATACAAAAAAGATGTAGACGAAATCTCAAATCCAGGGTACAAGTATGATTGGGAAACTCTTAGAGAATCTATCACCACCTACGGATTACGGCACTCAACACTGTCTGCTCAGATGCCATCAGAGAGCAGTTCCGTTGTGTCAAACGCAACAAATGGAATCGAACCACCTAGAGACTATCTGTCCATTAAAAAGAGCAAGAAGGGACCGCTTAAACAGATTGTCCCTCAGTATTATGCTCTTAAGAACAACTACACTCTTCTTTGGGATATGCCTGACAATACTGGGTATATCAATGTGGTTGCAGTCATGCAGAAGTTCTTCGACCAAGCCATCAGTGGAAACTGGAGTTACAACCCAGAAAACTATCCAGACAACGAAGTTCCAACTTCTGTAATGGCTCAAGACCTTCTGAGGACTTATAAGTATGGTTGGAAAACAAGTTACTACCAAAATACTCATGATCAAAAATCCGACGAAATTAAGGAGGAAACTAGCAAAGAACAACTAACACAATTGCTTGAACAAATCATGGAGTCTAGTGAAGAAGATTGCGAAAGCTGCAAAATCTAGTAAAACAAATTCATAAAGGAGTTACAAATGATCGAAGGAATGACCGTATTCAACACTAGCACAGATGTTGATAGTCGTAAACAACCCATGTTTTTTGGACAACCACTGGGTTTGCAGCGTTATGATTCTTACAAGTATCCTGTATTTGATAAACTGACCCAACAACAACTTGGATACTTCTGGAGACCAGAAGAAGTTTCTCTACAAAAAGACCGCAGTGATTACCAAACTTTACGTCCTGAACAAAAACACATCTTCACTAGTAACCTTAAGTACCAGATCATGTTGGATTCTGTACAAGGGCGTGGTCCTGGGATGGCTTTTATCCCTTACTGTTCACTACCTGAACTAGAGGCATGTATGGAGGTCTGGGGATTCATGGAGATGATCCACAGTCGTTCCTACACATACATCATCAAGAACGTATATTCTGATCCTGGCGAAGTCTTCGATCATATTCTTGATGATGAAAAGATTGTAAGTCGTGCAACTTCTGTTACAGAAGCCTATAACGATTTTATCTCTGCTGCACAACAGTATGGAAACTCTAATGATTGGAAACATGCACAAGAAGGTGCAGGGTATTTCAAAGATAATCGTAAAGAACTAAAAAGAAAACTCTATCGTGCTGTCGCCAATGTCAATATTCTCGAAGGTATCAGGTTCTATGTCTCGTTCGCTTGCTCGTTTGCGTTTGGTGAACTCAAACTTATGGAAGGATCCGCTAAAATCATCTCTCTCATCGCAAGAGACGAAAATCAGCATCTTGTCATTACTCAAAACATCCTCAACAAATGGCGTGAAGGGGATGACCCAGAAATGCAAGAGATTGCTAAGGAAGAAGAACCAGTAATCATGGAGATGTTCCGCAAGTGTGTGGATGAAGAAAAGGCTTGGGCGAAGTATCTGTTCAAGGACGGATCTATGATTGGTCTAAACGATAAACTTCTCAATAACTATGTTGAATGGGTTGCAAATCGCCGTATGAAGGCGATTGGTTTGAAACCAGTTTATGATATTCCTGCTAAGAATAATCCTCTTCCTTGGACAGAACACTGGATCTCTTCTAAAGGTCTTCAGGTTGCACCTCAGGAAACTGAAGTTGAGTCCTATGTCGTTGGTGGTATCAAACAAGACGTGAAGAAAGATACGTTTGCTGGGTTCAAACTCTGATCTAAATACTAATAACAACTGAATTGAATTTAGTCTTATGGCTACTACAAGTAAAACTCCGAGGGTAGTTTCTGAAGAACTACCCGCTAACCCCTTTGCTTTTGAAGTATTTGCACTTGCATCCAAACAGAGAAGTAATGCAAAAAAAGCAGAAGTGTTGAAGACCTATTCACATGAATCACTTCAAGCTCTTTTAATTTGGAACTTTGATGAAACTGTAATTTCCGAATTACCAGAAGGTTTGGTTCCATATGCTAGTGTTGGGCAACAGAATGTTGTTACTGGCAACCTCAGTGATAATATCAATAGATCTATAGAAATGATGCAAGAGTTGGATTCCAATTCTATTGGATCTCAAGATCAAGGTAGAACTTCTATTAGAAAAGAATACACATACTTCTATAATTTTGTAAAAGGTGGTAATGATACTCTCTCTAATAGAAAAAGAGAGATGATGTTTATTAATATTTTGGAAGGACTGCATCCACTGGAAGCAGAAATTCTTATGCTTGTTAAAGATAAAAAACTAGATACCAAGTATAAAATTTCTAAAAAGAATGTTTCTGATGCTTTTCCTCATATTCGGTGGGGCGGAAGATCATAAATACTTTTTAGGAAAATAGTATTAAATCAAATGGCAAAACAGGGGATATTTACCGGTAGTTCTCCAAATGATGGAACAGGAGATTCTCTGGCTCTTGGTGCAATTAAGGTAAATCAAAACTTCGATGAAGTTTATTCTACTTTTGGTGATGGGAATAATTTAATCAGTTATGTAGACACTGCTGGAGTATCTACTGTTGCTGGAAATTTAACTGGTAATCCATCAATATCAGTAACCAAAGTAGTTGGTGCAGCGACAAGTAGTGTTCTTCCATTTTTGTGGAGCAACTACTCTGATTTGCCAACTCCTGGTGATGTTCATGGTGCCGTGGCTCATGTTCATGAAACGGGTAAACTGTATTATGCTCATGGACGTTGGGTAGAACTTGTTAATATTAACGATGATCGTACCGTAGGTACAGGTACAGAAAATTATAACGTAGGTGTAATAACTGCTACTACTTTTTATGGTGATGGATCTCAACTAACGGGGATAGCAGCAACTGGTGGAGGCGGTGGTATTGGGACAGACGGTAGTGTTAATACTACTGGTATTATTACCGCATCCGCATTCGTTGGTGATGGATCTGGACTAACAGGTATTAGTGCTGATAGTGCATGGGTAAATATAAATCTATCTGGTGATCATGGAGCCACACTTGGTATCCATACCACTAAAAACGTTGGTATTGGTACAACGGCTAATGATGCTTATAGATTAGATATAAATGGAATAGGAACTGGTCCAGGAATTCCTGGAGAGGGATATGGTATCCGAGTAGAATCAAGAAAATTTAGCCTTATTGAGAACGTCGGGTTTGGTTGGGGTCAAATTACGGTTCCATCTTTCCTCAACCTTGTTGGTGGGGATCAGAATGGATGGAACCGTTATCCACTTCAAATGTCGGAGGTAGAGGATCCTTGTCTAAGAGTCCAAAGTCATGCTCGGTTTAGAACAACTGCACAATTTGGCACCTCTTTCTATGAATATGGCAGCACAGGACCCATCCTCTATCCTGGAGTTATGATAGATGGTGGAAAATCCACAATCTCAGTAGGTTTTGGAATTTCATTAAATGGTCAGAGTGGAGTAATTACTGCAACAGAATTTAGAGGATATGGTGGAATTTTTACTGGAAACGTTAATGTTAGTGGAACACTAACCGCAACTTCATTCTCTGGTGACGGTTCTGCACTCACTGGAATTTCAACATTCTCTGGTGACTATAATGATCTGACTAATAGACCAACTGGATTGGCTACAGAGGGGTATGTTGACTCTGCTACAGCAAACTCTGCAAATTGGGATACTGCATATAGTTGGGGTGATCATAGCACCGCTGGTTATATCACCACTTCTCTTACTATTGATGGACTTGCAGATGTTAATGCTGGAGCGCCAACTACTGGTCATGTATTGAAGTGGTCTGGTACTCAGTGGATCGCTGCTGCTGACCAAACTGCAGCAGGTGCAGGTATCGGATTGTCGGATCTTTCGGTAACCATTACCTCTGCTGGGATTAATTCTCTAACCTATAATAATATAACTGGTGTTTTTGAATTCACACCAACGGATGTTTCTGGATTCTCTACAACAGGGTATGTTAATAATTTAGTCGCTATTTCTACTTTCTCTGGCGACTATAATGATCTAACAAATCAACCATCAATCCCCTCTATTGCTGGTTTGGCTTCCGAGGGATATGTTGATAATGCCGTAAGTACAAAAGCAGATCTAGATGGTGCAACTTTTACTGGTGTTGTAACAGCAACTTCATTCTCTGGTTCTGGCATAGGACTTACAGCATTGCCTGCTGGACAACTTACAGGAGCATTACCTGCACTTGATGGTTCCGCACTTACTGGCGTTACATCTTATACAAACTCTGACGTAGATACACACCTGAATACTGGTACTGCTTCTGCTGGTGAAGTTCTAAGTTGGACTGGTTCTGATTATGATTGGGTAGCTCAATCTGGTGGTGGAGCCATCGCTGGTATTGATACCACAGGGACATCATTCTTCAATCAGATTAATGCTTCTGGTATTGTTACTGCTTCAAGATTCGAAAGCTCTTCCGCAGGAACCCCAACGATTGATTCGCCAAATAATGTAAACATCAATGCAGTAACTGTTGCGATCAGTACGAATCTAACAGTTGGTACATCAGTTGTTGCTGCTGGACAAACAATCAATGCAAATGGTGTTCAGGTTACTGGTGTTGTAACAGCAACTTCATTCGTTGGTGATGGTTCTAACCTGACTGGTATTACCGTTACTGAAACTGATACTCTTGCATCAGTTACTATAAGAGGCAATACAACAACTGATAGTATTGTAGCTAACTACTATGAAAATAATGACACCGCAGGTGATGGAAGTGACAGAGGTTACTGTATTAAGTATTACGTGACCGCAAATGGATTCAGTGCATATCGTTTTGCAGGTCCAGGACTATTAAATACAACAGATAATCCTACTTTCTACTTGCAAAGAGGATTTACATATATGTTTGAAAACTCCACTGGAACTGGACACCCATTCCGTATTCAGTTTACTGGAACAACTACTGGTGTTGGAACCTATGTCCAAGGTTCTCAAACAGGAACACAATACTTTACTGTTCCATTTGATGCTCCATCCAGTTATGAATATGAGTGTACTCTCCACTCTAGTATGAAAGGAACCTTCAACGTAGCCTGATAAAAAATGACACTTAAAAAATATACGATCAGCGTAACAGAAGCACAATACTGGGACGAGATCCATAACGTCCTAGTAGAGGATTCCAATGAAGATGGAATTCCAGATAGACAAGTAACTTGTAGTGACTATAAAGAACATAGTCCTACAAGAGGAACTTTTTTACTTCATGGTAATGAAGCGCAAGAGATTGCCAACCATCCTCATGTTGAGTGGATTGAATTGGATCCGACTGAATATAAAGATGAATATCCAAAACCAGGTCATTATATTAAAAGATTCAATAAAAATGTAAAAGTATATCGTGACTTAGATTCTTCTGGAATTCCTGCAACAAATCCAACTTCTGCAGAATTAGATAGAACTGGGTGGGGGGTAATCAGGACTGGAATTAAAACGGCAGGAGACTTCTGGGGAGCAAGATGGGGGACAGCTGGCGATGCTCCACCAATTAGTTCGGATGTCAGTTATAGTTTAACCGGAAAAAACGTTGATGTAGTTGTTCACGACTCGGGAGTTCTTGCATCTCACCCAGAGTTCTTAGATGAAAATGGAGTATCTAGAGTAAGAGATGTTGTTCTAGATGGTCCATATTATATCGATCCAGATTACTTTGATACTAATGGATATACGTATACCAGATGGGACGGTAGAACAGGAATAACAACCACTTCTGCACACGCTTGGTGGCAGAATGGAGCAAATAGATCAGTAGGATTTAGTACAATTGGTACAGTAAATATTAGTTCAACATATACTGCACCTCGTGCCATTGGTGTTGGTACTGATGGTACTAATGAAATGTCCAGTGGACATGGTACAGCTTGTGCTGGTCTGATCGCTGGAAAAACTCAAGGACTTGGATTTGAAGCTAATATATGGAATATGTCTGGTATCGGTGAACCAGCAGCAATGAGTATTAGTATCGAACAAAATTATGATTTAATGAAATTGTTCCACTTATATAAACCAGTAAATCCAGAAACAGGAGTAAAGAACCCAACACTTATCAATGGAAGTTGGGGATATCAAGCTGCATTTTTATCCTCCAGTACTGTTACATATTTGTTTAGGGGGCAAACTGGTACTTTCTTAGGAAATGCTGGTGTTACTGACCAAGTAACAGCTATGAAGAGTGGGTTAAATCCTCAAATATTAGGAGTTCAGGAATCTTGGTCTTCTTCTTCTCGTTCAAATTCCACCGATACTGCTGGTAGGGAACTAATGGATGCAGGGGCAATATATGTTGCTGCAGCAGGAAATAATAATCAAAGACTTGGTGTGGGATCATCCGATCCAGATCGTCTAAATTATATGTCCGATAATTATTTCGGCACAACAGATCCGAGATCACACTTCCCAAATAATTGTGTTCCTTGCAACCATAGAGACTGGATGAATCCACAGGGTATTGGATTCAATTCCACAACTGATCCAGAGTGGCATCCAGTAATTTGTGTCGGTGCTATGAATGATGAGTTTTATGATACTGAATTGAGAGAAGCAAAAGCAAGTTATTCTAACAATGGTCCTGGAATTGATGTCTGGGCGCCTGCAGATGAAACTCTGGCACCAGGAACAAATAATGTTAGTGGATATACTGATTTTCAAAGATATGACAACAGTGCATTTTATGACTGTCGTTTCAATGGAACTTCTGCTGCTGCACCAGTTGCTTCATCGGTATTATCAGTGTACCTCCAAGCAAACCCAACAGCAACACAGAGAGAAGTAAAATCTTGGATACGAGAAACTGGTTCTGTCGTCGTTGCAGACGAACAGTTTCAAGATAGTCAGCCAGACGATACTCAAACAAACTACTGGACGTTCAGTTTCACCTTAAGAGGTGCGGAAAGAAGAGTCATTTACAATCCTTATGCTAATGATACTATTCCAAAAATTGAAGGACTTAATCTTTCCGGTGGATTGAATATCAAGATAGTGTAATATCTGCGGATCTGGTTATGCCATCAGATCCAATAACTTGAATTTTTACTGTAGTATCGTTAACCACTTCAAAACTTAAACCAGTACTTGAACCTGATGGTGCGTCAGATCCTCCACTTCCTCCTGGAGTGCCATCGTCGGAAGCTGATGAGAATGAGTTGTCCATGTATACTGTAACTCTACCGACACCATCTGGTGGGGTAACATGGAGATTTGCTCCGAAGTTAATCTCCTTAGCAATTCCTTTTCTTACATTATTATCTAATATATCAAGACCAGCAGCACTTGCAGCTACATTTTGGAGTTGACTTCCATCACCAAAAAATTGTGTTGCAGTGATAACTCCAGTAGCTGTTATATTTCTTACTTCTATATGTTCTGTAGTTGTAATTCCTGAGTTTAGGAGACCACCAACACGTACAATTGGATTTCCAGTTAAGTTTTCTGCGACTGTTGCGATGCCTGCAGTACTTGCATAACTTATTACATTATTTCCATCTCCAAGAGTATCATAAATCTCGGTAAAATTGTGGTTAATTTTACCCATTGCGACTCTCAACGAATCGCCTTGACCATCGTTGGGGGTACTACCAGTATTAATACCGAGTTTAGACATTAAATTACCCTATCCCTATTTTTATATTTATCTCCATCTAGGACCAACGGCCCAACCAACTATACTTCTTCTACATCCTTCTGTAACTTTTCTAACTCTGTGAGAAAGTCTTGAGTCAAAAATCACCACTACTCCCATTTCTTTTGAGGTTGTGTGTAGGTGTCCAGATGAATCCATTATTTGAAGTTCTCCACCTTCATATTCATTCTCATTAGATAATTGCATAGAGAATGATAACTTTCTTGAAGATTCTCCCGATACTATTATTTTATCTTCTGAAACTGATCTTCCAACTCCCCTTACATTTTGTGGTACATATTGGTCTGACAAGTTTGAATCTTGATGCCATTTATAGAAATCTCCAGTCTTATATTCTGAGTACTGAATACTGTGACCATCGATGTAGTCAATATCATATAAAAAATTACTTTGGTTTGCTAGGTTTATGTAATGCCAAATAAAACCACAAATCCAATGAGTGTCTGGTATCCAGGCATTTTTTCCAGATCTAAATTTTTGAGGTTTATTTCTTCTAAAAGAATTTGGACCAATTACTTTAGAACTTCCCAACTTATCATTGTAGGATTTTATATCTTCTGAAAGAGTATTGATAATTTCTTTTGGAAGTTTTGTTTCGTACCAAATATGAGAATGGGACACTTATGACAACATATTTTAAACCTTATTATATCATTCACTGCATAATAACGCAATGTATAAATACTATTATAAAAGTACTTTTTGCCGTAGTTAAGATGGAAGGACAAGACATTAAAGGTCTGATGGAGGCCTATTCGCATATCTATAGTGAACCAGAACTTCTTGAGGAAGAGGTTGAGGTAGAAGAAGTAGATATGGAACTAGAAGAGGATTCCGAAGTTCTTGATGAACAGGGCAATAGAAGAAGACCTTCCCAAGAAACTATTAATCGGAATAGATCGGCTTTAGCTAATACTCTTCTTTATGGTAATCCTGAGGGAAGAAGAAATAGGGTAACCACCCCAAGACAAAGAAGAGGGTCTGGTGCTAGAAATAGAAGTTCTTCATCTTCATCTTCAAGACCAGTTGCTAACCTTCCTGCAGACTATAAGAAAACTGAACTAGCAGCTGGTGCAGCAGCAGAAAAATCTCGCCCTGGTGCAGGCCTGCCTGTGAGTGGTGGTGGTAATCAGGGTTCTAATAGACCAGCTCCAAGACCATCTTCAGCGCCTGCATCAAAACCTGCAGCTGCAGCACCCGCTAAAGACAGAATGGCTAGTGCTTCAAAAGAAGATCGTATGGCAGCTTGGGCAAAAGCAAATCCAAAACTTGCTGCTGCAAAGGCAGAGAGAGATCGTACCAGAGGAACTAGTTCAACCACTAATCCTCTAATGAAGGATATGAAGAGCCGTTTGCCCGCGGCCGCTCCTAAGAAAACTGGTGGTGAAGCCGCTGCCGCTTCCAAAACCGGTCCTAAGTTCAACGCCAACGCACCTAAATTGAACGTTGCATCAGCACCATCAGGTGCAGCAACTGCAGGCGCCGCTAAGGCTGCTGCTTCCAAAACCGCTCCTAAATTCAATCCAAGTGCTCCAAAAATAGATCTGAAAAGCAAAACTGCTCCTGCTAAAGCAGCCGGTACTAAGTTCAATCCAAATGCTCCTAAAATTTTGAATCAAGATGTAGACATCTTTGATATCATCAAAGGACACCTTCTAGATGAAGGTTTTGCAGAGACCGAAGAGGCTGCAATGGCAATCATGGCAAACATGAGTGAAGAGTGGAGACAGGACATTATAGAATTCTTTGGACCAAAAACTGTAACACCAAAAGATAGTCCTAGTGGAACCAAGTCTGTTCAAGTGGGTAAAAAATATCCAGCGCAACTGAATGGGAGAATGGTAAATGTTCAATATGATAAGAGTGGAAATAAGAGCACTAAGCCTATGACTGGTATGGAGAGAGGTATTCAAGCACTAAAGATGAGAAATACTGGACATTCATCAATGAGTCCAAGACCATAGATACATAAAATCACAAAGTTTCAAGAGTCCGCTTGACGGACTCTTTTTTTATGGGTAAAATAACTCTGCCAGGGTTCAAAGATAAATAAGCTTATTAAAGATTAATAAGCTTTTGATGGATTGTGACTATGAAAACCCATGGACGTTCGGAAACGATTGCAAATGTTTTAGTAGCGATGCTATTGGGGACTTTTATGGTTTTGTTTATCTCATTACCAATAAGTCCAACGGCAAACGTTACGTTGGTAGAAAGTATTTTTGGTCGTTTAGAAAACCAAAAGGAAAAAAACGTAAGGTAAAACAGGAATCGGACTGGAAGAAGTATTATGGTTCTTGTCCAGAGTTAAAAGAAGATATAAAAAAGTACGGAAAACTGAACTTTTCTAGAGAAATTTTGTCCCTACATAGTACACTAGGAAAAGTAAACTACGAGGAAACCCGTCAGTTGTTTGTTCAGAATGTCCTGACCGAATCGCTTGACAATGGGGAACCTGCGTTCTACAATTCTAATGTTCTCGGTCGTTACTACAGGAAGGACTATTTTCATGGAAAAGGAACTGATGGATGAGACTCAAATTCTCAAAGACAGCATCGTTGATAGAATCCATGATCTCGTGTCTATGGGTGATTATTTGAATGCTTGTGCGGTTTACGAAGAATTCAAAGAAAATTTTGCCTCTGTAGAAACAACGTAAAATAATACTTGACAGGCTTAGACTTTCTCCTGTATAATATGAAAGTCCAAATGACTCAATAGCTCAGCTGGATAGAGCAACTGCCTTCTAAGCAGTCGGTCGTAGGTTCGAATCCTACTTGAGTCGCCTTGGGGAATTAACTCAGTTGGTAGAGTATCTGCTTTGCAAGCAGGCTGTCAGCGGTTCGAGTCCGCTATTCTCCATGTCCTTTCTTTCCTTATGAATCATTCTCCACGTAAACAATCTGACGATTTTTACGCATATCGATTTGGTGGATTTGACAAATCAGCAGTTAATATACTAAGATTGCTGAGTGAACTTGAAGGGTCATACGCACTCCTCAAGTACATGGGTTTCCAAGAAGATATGGATGCCATTGACGAGATGAAGAAGAGGTATTACAAACTCTACTTCAAACTCGACAAAGAAGAAAGGTCAAAAAATAATCCTCTGTAGCTCAGCGGTAGAGCCGACGACTGTTAATCGTCTGGTCGCAGGTTCGAATCCTGCCGGGGGAGCCTTGTCGGTATGGCGGAATTGGTAGACGCGCTGGGTTTAGGTTCCAGTGTCCTTGCGACGTGGAGGTTCAAGTCCTCTTACCGACATTATATAAGTATTACGATGGACTCTAAGTGGTATAAACCAGATCCAAGAACATTTAATAGTTTCAATGTCTTTGGTAGGACCATATATCATGCGTATAATTGTTTAACTGAAGAAGATATTAAAGGACTTAGAGAAGAAATTGATGATGAGTTAAAAAATAGTTTAGACAATAAAGATGGATATCTTCAAGCAACTAATGAACTATATCGTAGAAGATTAAAAAACGATAAGTGTTGGAAAAATTTTTTTAAAATGGTTAAAGACCATTTGTATAGATATGCAGATATCACAAATGATCCATCTATTAAACAATTAAAAGTTCATTCTTATTGGGCTAAAAGAGTGTCCGATGTTTCTGAGTATGAATATTACAGTCAACTTTATGCAAGTTATGGAAATACACATTTTCATGAAGGATTCGAACTTGGTGTAGTATATTATTTGGAAAATCCATCGAGAATATTTGGAACTCTTATTGAAGATTCTGGGAGAGAATTCATTATTCCTGGTGATGAAAACTCTATGATCATTCACCATTCTAACGTAAATCATGAAGCAGTTTTGCCGCCACCAAAACTGAGTAAAGATTATCCAAGAACTGTTATCGTTGTTGATTTTAAAAGGATCGAAGATGAAAGATATTAAGTTGCATACTATCATCATAAAGATGATCAATAGATACACAGTTTCTGAGTATGAAAGTTTTGATGATATTTTATTGAGTGATCCGAATGGAGTTTGCTTGAGTGATGAAGAGATTGAATATGTAAAAAAGAATCCAAAAGTTTATTCTAATTTTATAAAAATTTGTGAGTTAGTTGACAAAAAAATTCAAAAGAGAGATTCTCTATCAAATAAGATACTTGTTGAATCCATATTATTAGATTTGAATTTGTCTATGAAATCTGATTGTAAAGAACCTATGAATGTTCAATACCTTAAGAATAATTCTCAAATTTATGGTACAATAGAAGAGATATTAATCTCTATGGATCTGAGTTCAAAACCTTATGAAGCGCTTGACAAATCAATCTAAATAATGTATATTAAACATATGCGGAGTTAGTTCAGCGGTAGAACGCTATCCTTCCAAGTTAGATGTCGTCGGTTCGATTCCGATACTCCGCTCTTAGGAACCTAAGTTCCTCTCATGCTTGATTAGCTCAGCGGTAGAGCATCTCGTTTACACCGAGGCGGTCGGCGGTTCGATCCCGTCATCAAGCATTATAAATAAGAGGTTGAAAAATTGAAAAATGTTACGTATAAGATGTAAACTCTGCAATACAGAGTTGGAAGCACATCCAACGAAGACAAAGTGTTGTGGGTGTGAAAATATAACTACAATTAAAGATAGTAAAGTTACAGCACTTGACTTGTCTCAAGTTATTATGTTAAACTCTATCAAGGAAGATAAGAAAACATCAGTCTTATCTAATGAAGATTTGGCTTATCAAGAGTCAAGAAGAACGAGAAAAGTCCGTAAACTGAACTTTGAAGTTCGATAAAAAATTTGGAAAGGTGACCGAGTGGTTTAAGGTAGCAGTCTTGAAAACTGCCGTGTTAGTAGCACCGTGGGTTCGAATCCCACCCTTTCCGTTTAGAAAAGTTACAAATTTAATAATTACTTAATGAGTGTTACGATACGAACACACAATGATGCCTTTTGAGACTGCGTAACTATTATATAGCTATGTACAACTCAATACCATCATGGACGAACACACCTATAATAATTGGGTGAAAGTCAAGAAGACCTTCGAGGAATCTGGCAACACCAATAATATGTTCTATCAAAGAGCATGTGCAATTGTGAAAGGTGAAAAAGATCCACTATCCAAAATGCTCGGAGACAAAGACGAATGATGAGTCCGTATGATGACGATTATGTAAGTCGTACAGAAGTACAGGAGATGATCGATGATGCTATACGAAGGCACAATCGAAATGCTTCCATTATTTCTATGTGTGTTGGTTGGGTTGTCCTTGCTTTATTTGCTGAAGGACTTTTGAGATTGATTGGTGTCATTCCCCCGCTTCTACCATGGTTAAAGATAACTTTGTAGAGTGGATTGGCGTCATAACATTATTCCTTTTCGGTATAACCATGATTATTCAGGGACATTTTATTGTGTCTGGTAAACATGGATATCGACATTCAGAACGTGACAAAATCAAAATGAATAATGCTCGTAAACAAGTAGAAGAGTTATTCAAAAAAGATGAGTAAAGAGGAAAAGGAAGAGTTCTATCGACAGATTTATGAAAGAACTCATCAACTTAGAGTTCAATGTTTATTCGAAGAACCCTGTCCATTGTACGAGGATGACGATGACTTCAACGGAATGGCTAGAACTTATTGAGTTCACCTCACATATTTTATATTTGTGGGTTTCATTTATGTGCGGATTAGTTCTTGGTTATGTTGTAGGATTTCGTAACGGAGGAATGTAATGACCAGTTTAACTCTATATACTGTAGTCATATTCGGAACCATAGGACTTTTTGTTCTATGGGGAGTGACACATGCTTATCCTTTTTAAGACGTAGATATGAAAATTTTTCTCGATACCGCCGACATCGATATGATTAGTCCAGTTTACGAAACTGGTCTTTTGAACGGCGTTACAACAAACCCAACTCTTATCCGTAAGAGTGGACGTGATCCAGTTGAAGTAATAAAAGAAATCCATTCCAAATTCCCACAGTTAGAATCAATCTCTGCCGAGGTTGTTGCGGATACTGCGGAAGAAATGATCGATCAAGCAAAAGCATTCGACGGTATGTGGAATGTAACGATCAAAGTACCTTGCACAGTTGAAGGACTAAAAGCATGTCTTGCACTCACAGTTGCTGGATATAAAGTCAATGTTACTTTGGTGTTCTCGGTTGCACAGGCAATCCTTGCAGAGAAGGCTGGTGCTGCATATATCTCGCCTTTTGTGGGTAGATGGGAAGATAATTCCGTAGATGGTCTTGAACTTATCAAAAACATCCGTAAGGTGTATACTGGAGAGGGTAGATTCACTACTACTCAAATTCTTGGTGCATCAGTTCGTGATGTAAGACAAGTTGAAAAGTGTGCCTTGTTTGGTGCTGATGTGGTAACCATTCCACCATTAGTATTCTGGGGCATGTACAAAAACATTATGACAGAAAAAGGTCTAGAACTATTCCAGAAAGACTGGGATCAAGTACAAAAACAAGAGGAAAACAAATGAAGGAATTCACCTTTACCGAAGAACAAGTAAAGATGTTGGCTGATGCAGTTTGGATGAGACAACGTTGTTACATCGCTGGTGATAGAAAGTTCAGGGAGTATGGTGAAATTCTTGACCAAGTTTTAGAAGACACTAACTACGTACCTAGTAGACTATGAAAAAATTTAACACTGTTGTTTTAAACATCACTGTTGCAATACTAGACTTCCTATACCAAGGAAGAGACATACAACGTTTTTGGGTGCTTGAGGAGATTGCTCGGGCACCCTATTTTGCATTTTTAAGTGTTTTACATTTTCGTGAAAGTATGGGACTTCGTGGTCCTGCACACATCTATTTGATGAGAGAACATTTCGAACAGAGCGTCAATGAAACAGAACATCTGGAGTATATGGAATCTAGGGGCGGTAATTCTTATTGGATTGATCGCTTTGTCGCCAAACACCTCGTCCTTATCTATTATTGGATCAACGTGGTTTATTATTGGTTGGCTCCTGGCTCTGCTTACCATTTGTCCGCAGAGGTAGAACTTCATGCAACAATGACATATGCGAAATACCTGACATTACATGACGATCAAAAAATTCTTGATATAATGAATGATGAACTAAGACACTATCAAGAATTAACAGACGCGATTAGATTCGCAGACGGAACTTATCTAACGAAAGATGAACGAGAAACTAACCCTGAGGAATTGTCCGCATTGCTCGAAGAGTTTGGTCAGCGCTGAAATAAGCGAAGCTGTTAAACCCTTCTGCGAACCAGGAGCATTTCACTCAGCACTACTACTATCCGACGAAGGTTGGGTTTGTCCACACTGCGGAAAACCTGTATGAAATCAATAGTAATCTTTGGTGCTACAGGAGATCTCTGTAGACGAAAACTCATACCGGCTTTATATGCCCTTCATAATAAAGGTCTTTTGCCTCATGGATTTGTGATTACTGGTGCATCCAGAACTAATCATGGTAAATCTAGTTGGTTGGAAACTTTAGGTAACTATAGTGAGGATTTTGTCCATCGTCTTGATTATGTCTGTGCGGACCTAAGCAATCCACAAACTCTAGAAAAACTTGGTACTTGGGCTGAAGATACAACGTATTTTCTTTCTGTTCCACCAGAGAGATATGCTGATGCAATCATCAATCTAAAGGAGGCGGGAAAGTTAGATGACGCAGAAAAATCACGAGTCATTATTGAGAAACCTTTTGGGACCGATCTTCAATCTGCTGATCGTTTACAATCTGTGGTGGCTGGACATCTACGCGAGAAACAAGTATATCGCATTGACCATTATCTCGGTAAAGATACTGTTAATAATATCCTTGCCACCCGCTTTAGCAATATTCTACTGGAACCACTTTGGAACAGGCAGTACATAGAAGAGGTCCAGATCTACGCTACAGAGACCATAGGATGTGAAGGTCGTTCGCAGTACTATGAGACCGCAGGGGCGGTCAGAGACATGTTACAGAACCATATGTTGCAGGTTCTCGCATTGATTGCTATGGAACCACCTTGCAGGAATGATGCAAAAGAAATTCGTAGGGAAAAGACTAAGGTCCTTGCAGCTACGAGACTTGGTGATAATGTTACCTTTGGTCAATATATTGGATATCGTGATGAAGAAGGTGTTGATAGGGAATCTAAAATCCCTACATTTGTTGCTGGTGATATCTATGTTGATAACTGGAGATGGCAAGGAGTTCCATTCCATTTTATGACAGGTAAGAAAATGCCTGTCAATTGTGTAGAGGTAGTGATTAAATTTAAGTCACCACCGCAACAACTTTTTGATGGTCATGAATGTAATGATCGCATCGTTATGAGATTGCAACCAGATCCACATCTGGATATGCGAATTGATATTAAGTCTCCTGGACTTAATGATAAGGTTGAACCTGCTATACTACAGTATCATTATCCAACAGATAAAGCTGTAGATGGTTATGAAAAATTATTTTATGATGCCATTCATGAAGATCAATCGCACTTTGTCCACGCAGATGAAGTGTTAGAATCTTGGAGAATTGTGGATGATTTGTTATGTACTGGTGACAGTTGCAGAATGAATACGATCCCATACCTCTATACTCCAGGTGTATGGGGTCCAACAAGTAAAACAGATCCTATTACTAAATGGGATTATCCACTCAAGCTTAAATAGACATGACTAAAAAATCCGATGACGAAAAGAAAAAAGAAGTAGAACGGATCGCTAAACACATTCATCCACATGATGATGAACCCGATCCAACTGCATACATGGGGAACTATAACTTTCCTCAAATGCTGTTTGCTTTTTGTCTTGGATTTGCAACTATGTTTGTACTAGCAGTAGACGAAATTAACGACTTTAAGGGTTGCCCAATTCCCGATTATTTTATAGAGGAAGGTAAAAAATGAAAGTAGGAATCATCGGACTAGGACGGATGGGTGAAGGTATGTCCCGCCGTCTCATCAAACACGGACACGAAGTACATGGGTATCGCAACAATGTTAAAAAAGCTGAGGAGCAATATGAAAAGGGTTATATCAGTGGATATACCACTTCTCTGGAAAGCCTTGTTCAAGTAGTCCACTCAGGAGCAGCAATTTATGGTGAGAAGTCGGGTGAGACTGTTTATCAACCTGGCGTCTTTATGATGGTTGTACCAGCAGAAACAGTAGAGGAGACAATCAATGACCTACTACGATATTGTCGTGAAGGCGATATTATTATTGATCATGGCAATAGCAATTTTAAGGACAGTCGGAAAAGAGCCGAGCGACTTGCAAAACTTGGCATCGCGTATCTTGACTGTGGCACTAGTGGTGGTGTTTACGGTTTGGACCGTGGATACTGTCTTATGGTTGGTGGCGGAGATACTGCGGTCGCCACTTGTGGTCCACTTTTTAATGCACTCGCCCCAGGAATTGCAGGTGCCCCCAGGACTCAACCTGACGATTTCGTAAGACAATCTGAATTGGGTTGGTTGCATTGTGGAGGTCCTGGTGCTGGTCACTTCGTAAAGATGGTGCATAATGGAATCGAATACGGAATCATGCAAGCATACGCCGAAGGATTTAATATCCTGCATGAAGCTAATGCTGGGTCACAGTACGTTAAGGAGGGAGATGCTGAAGTTGCTCCAATGGATAATCCAAAAGACTATCAGTATGATATTAATGTTGCTGAGGTGGCTGAGCTTTGGCGTCGTGGTAGTGTTGTTGGTTCTTGGTTACTCGATCTTACCGCTACTGTATTACGCCGCGATCGAGAGCTTGGCGACTTCGATGGGGGAGTATCAGACTCTGGTGAGGGTCGTTGGACTGTTCACAGTGCTGTGGATCTCGGTGTTCCAGCCCCTGTTATTACTACTGCTCTCTACTCAAGATTTGAATCCAGAAGACTTGGACGATTTGCGAACAAAGTCTTGAATGGAATGAGAGCAATGTTCGGAGGACACGATGTTCGATAGTCCAGAAGCACCAACAGATGAATTAGTTGATAAATGGGGGTTTACAATTAAACCATCTATTAGTGATGATGAATTGATTCTTCGATGTTTGAGGAATGCTCCATGTGGATCTGACAGAAAACAAGTAATGAGGTTAATCAAAATCTACGAGGAAAAAATTTAATGACTTTAGCGCATGTCTTACTTTGGACAGCAATACCCTTTGTATGTGCCACCATCGCATTTGGACGATTTAAGGGTAAAATATCATATTACGAATCGGAGGACTATGACGGTAACGGAACCGCACACTAGAGGAATTGTTATCTTCGGTGCCACAGGTGATCTGTGTAAGAAGAAACTAATTCCAGCACTCTACAAACTCTGGCAGAAAGAACTTCTGTCAGATAATTTTTTAATTATGGGTTCTGCCAGAAGAGAACCCACAACAGAACAGTGGAAAGAATCACTTGGAGAATACCCTGAAGATTTTTTACATCACTTAGATTATCAATCTGCAGATCTGGACAGTCCCGAGACCTTGAGGCATCTACCAGAGTGGATTGATGATATGACTTATTTTTTATCTGTCCCACCAGAGAGGTACGAAAATGCCATCATCAACCTCAAAGAAGCAGGATGTCTCGACGACCCAGAACGCACCCGTGTTGTTATTGAAAAACCCTTTGGGCACGATTATAAATCTGCTGATCATCTATGTTCTGTGGTGGGGAGACATCTACGGGAGAAACAAGTTTATCGCATCGACCATTATCTTGGTAAAGATACTGTCAACAATATTCTTACTACAAGGTTTAGCAATATTATTCTTGAACCACTTTGGAACAGGCAGTACATAGATGAGATTCAGATTTTTGCATCAGAGACTATCGGTTGCGAAGGTCGTTCCCAATACTACGAGACTGCTGGTCAGGTTCGTGATATGCTGCAGAATCACATCTTACAGGTTCTTGCACTAGTTGCTATGGAACCACCTAGCAAGATGAATGCTAGGGAAATCAGACGTGAGAAGACAAAAGTGCTGGCAGCTACTAGAATGTCAGAGAACGTTATACTTGGACAATACAATGGCTACCGCAATGAAGAGGGCGTTGATCCTCAGTCTGGCACTCCTACCTATTTTGCTGGCACTTTATTCGTCGATAACTGGCGTTGGGAAGGGGTTCCTTTTAACGTAATGACGGGTAAAAAACTTCCATATCAATGTGTGGAAGTTGTCATCAAACTGAAGACACCACCACTACAACTTTACGAGGGGGAGCATGGAGATCGCATTGTTATTAGGTTACAGCCTAGTCCTCATCTTGATATTCGGATGGATATGAAGTCTCCTGGTCTGAATGATGACCTGGAACTTGCCACATTATCATATGCATATCCACAAGACCGTGCTATTGATGGATATGAAAAACTTCTTTATGACGCTATCAATGGGGACCAATCCCACTTTGTTCATGCAGATGAAGTCATGGAATCATGGAGAATCGTTGATGATCTTCTCTGTACTGGTGACAGTTGTCCCATTCGTACTACTCCTTATCTCTATCATGAGGGACTCTGGGGACCAGATTACAAAACAAGATTCATAACCGACTGGGATTATCCTGCATGAAATACCAAATAACTCTACTTGCTTGCTTCCTTCCACTCATCCTAATCTACATAGTAATGAAACTTGCTGTGTGGGTTGAAGCCGTAAATGCTGAGACGGATTATGTCAGAAAAGAACCTTTACGAAAACGAGGACCCTTCGTGGCAAATCCATATGAGGACGTTGATGAAGAGGAAGAGGAATATGGAGATCGCACAGACTATAGAGGATAGTCTAAAAGAATACTACGATTCTATAGGAAAACCTGTCCCTGAGTGGCGTATAAATAGAAATCCACAGTGGTGGACTGATTATCTAATTAGTCTAGGACTGGATCCTGAGAATCCGTAGTATGAAAAACTTTGATGGACTGGATGAGGTGTTTGAGGTAGAGTCTGAGATTGTACCTCAAGCAACATCCGAAGTAAAAAAAGTTGAAGAGAGTGATAGATCTGCAACTAAAGATCAGATCAAGAAAGATTATGAAGTCTCTCGTGCTCAACTACATAACCTTGTAATGAAAGGACAGGAAGCAATTGATGGCATCCTGGAACTTGCTCATGAGTCTGAGCAACCACGTGCATATGAAGTTGCTGGACAACTAATTAAACATGTCGGTGATGTTACCGACAAACTTATGGACCTGCAGAAAAAACTTGCAGACATTGAAGAACCCAAGGCAAAAGGTCCATCTACAGTAAATAATGCTCTGTTCGTTGGTAGCACTGCTGACCTACAGAAATTACTTAAACAACAAAACCAGATAAATAAAGAGGAAACAAAGTAGTAGAGACATGGCAATCAACGTCCTTGACACACAAACAGTAGCTGCAGGAGCAACTGCCTACATCATTGTAAAGACTGGCACTATTAGATGCACTTGTGCAAGTGCTAGTACGATTGCAATCGATGGTGGTCCTGCTATTCAACTTCCTGGCATTGCTGCTGGATCTACTGAACTGTATGTTGGTCATCCCAAGAAAGCAAGACTGTCTGCTGCAACTGATGCTGCTACCATGGTCGTTACTGTGAATGGTGGTGGTACACCTGCTCATAACTTTGCAGTTGGTGATTTTGTTACAACTATCAACGGTGGTGATACTAATTTTGCTGCTGCTTTTGTGAGTGCCGCATCCGCAGGAAAAAAAGTTACTGCTATTTCTAATACTACAATCACTACTGATATTGATTCTTCTGCTGCATCTGCTGATTATGCACTTGCTACTGCTGAGTATGCAGTCAATCAAGTTCCCGAACTACAACGTTGTGTCAAACTAGTTGCAGGTGCTGCTGACGTTGTGGTTGAACAAGTTCAAGAGGTTTGATATGTCCTTTAATAAAGCTCAAAGTAACCCTGAACCCTCTACAAGGATTATTGTACTGGGAAAAGATGGTACTGTCAAGCTTAGTGAAGAAGGATTAAGAAAATGGTTTCAATCAAAGTCTTCAGACGGTAAGTCAGGTTGGAAGCAAGCAGGTGGTGCCTATGATGGTAAACCCTGTGCAAGACAAGAAGGTCAGAAAAGCACTCCCAAATGTGTTAGTTCTGATAAATACTCAAGCATGAGTAAGAAGGAAAGGAACTCTGCACATCGTAGGAAGAATGCAGCAGATCCTAATCAACCCCAGAAGTCTGGTGCAGCAAAACCAACGTATGTCTCCACTGACAAACCCAAAAAGAAAGTCAAAGAGTCATATCTAGATGAAAGATCACTCTCAAAGGGTGAAACCAAAGAAAAAGAAAGACTGGTAAAAGGTATGAAAAAATCTTACAAGGACTTCAAAGCACGTTACGGTGAGGACGCAAAGTCTGTAATGTATGCTACTGCCACCAAGATGGCAAAAGAAGAGACTGAGATTGATGAAGCAACATATCCCTCTGACTTTAAGAAGGGATCTGGAGTTGCTAAGAAGAAGTATGGAAGACCCCAACAGCATGACCAGAAGACTGACAAGTATGGTCGCAGAAAGACTGTTGACGAGGGTCTTGCACAAGCACGTGCTAATGTAGGTGCTAAGAAGTGCTGGCCTGGCATGAAGGCAAAAGGCACTAAGATGAAGAATGGCAAAGAAGTTCCCAACTGTGTCAAAGCAGGTTATGAACCTGACGGTGTGGAACTACAGGAGAAGGAAGGAAAGAAAGATGCTTGCTACCACAAGGTAAAAGCAAGTGCTAAGGTTTGGCCCTCAGCATATGCTAGTGGTAGACTAGTTCAGTGCCGCAAAAAGGGTGCTGCTAATTATGGTAAATCTACCAAAAAAGAATCATATGTTCTTAAATCATTCAGTTCGTTTCTTGAAGAGGGTGCTGCTTGGACTAAGAAAGCAGGTAAGAACTCTGAAGGGGGACTCAACGAGAAGGGAAGAAAATCTTACGAAGCTGAGAATCCTGGATCAGACCTTAAGGCACCGTCAAAGAAGGTTGGAAATCCCCGTAGGGCATCATTCTGTGCTAGAATGAAAGGCATGAAAAAGAAGTTGACTTCTAAGAAGACTGCTTCTGATCCAGACAGCAGAATCAATAAATCTCTACGTGCTTGGAACTGCTAATGAAATCTTTTAAACAATTTCTCTCTGAGAGTGTTAATGTCTCTGGAGACTTCAACGGTAATATCTACATGGGTCAAGGACCTGAGGCAGTGGAAGAGAAGTACACTGCTGACATGGAGTGGAATGGTGAACTCTATCGTATTGAGATGGCATACGACGGTTCAATCCCAGAAAGAAACCAACTGACTGAAATGATTCAGGGTGAGTATCCTGGTGCTATCATTCAGAACGTTTATCCCCCTTCTGGTCCTAGAAAAGTTTTGGGTGCAAAAAAGGTTCCCCACGACAGTGAATGGACATAAATTATGGCAATCTGGAATAAGAACTTACAGGACTTTCTAAACCAAGAGACGACTCTATTTGAGACGATCAATATTGCTGACCATTGGGGTGAGCAAACTGATTGGAGACCTCAGTTTACTGGTAAGAATAGATTTAAGGTATCTCCCTTTCAGACATCATTCTTTAACACCTTTCAGTATGGTCTAGAAACTGATGTTTGGGAAACCAGCACTACGGGCACTGCTTCTGCTGTTCATAATGTAAATGCTTCCAATGTTGCGATGTCAGTTGGTAGCACTGCTGGGGATAGAGTAATCAGACAGACCAGGACTGTGATGAGATACATTCCTGGCAGAGCATCACTGATATCTTTTGCTATTCGTTTGGAGACTCCAGTAGCAGGAGTCCGCAGAAGATTTGGTGTATTTGATGGTGAGAATGGTGCTTACTTTGAGGATGATGGTGGCACATATTCTTGTGTTATTCGCAGTAAAGCATCTGGTAGTGTAGTAGAAACCAGAGTAACCAGAGATAACTGGAACGGTGATAAGTTAGACGGCACTGGTCCTAGTCAAATCACTGCTAGTGATACTGCCGTTCAGATGATTAACATTGAGTATGAATGGTATGGTGCTGGTCAAGTAATCTTCAGTTATACGATTGATGGTGAAACTCACGTCATTCATAAGTTTAATACTGCAAACCGCCAAGATAATGTTTGGTGCTCCACTCCGTTCCTTCCTATTCGTGTTGAGTTAGAGAATGTAACTGGTGCTGCTGGAACTCATTACATCTATCAAGGTTCTAACTCTCTCACCCAAGAAGGTGAACCAGAGAAACTCGGTACACTGATTAGTTATTCCAACCCCATCACTGGCACTACACTGCCAGCAGCAAATACATTTTATCCTGTCATAAGTTTGCGTCTCAAACCTGCCGACCTTGCTGGTATCGTGTTGCCAAGATCTCTACAGGTAGCAACAAACGATAACACGAATGTATTCTGGAGACTGGTTGAGAATCCGACTCTTACTGGTGGAACTTGGATAGACCATCCAAACCCAGATGCGATTACTCAGGTGAATACTACTGCGACTGCTGCTACTGGTGGTGTAACTATTCTCTCAGGTTTTACTGTTGGTGGTGGTGCTAATCTGATTGAACTTGACGA